>Ga0116229_10006586_pt1 | contig 18641 bp, 12 predicted proteins | sample S1TSphgellanicum_3_FD_87313 | JGI IMG/M metagenome (GOLD analysis project Ga0116229, IMG submission 87313) | Host-associated microbial communities from peat moss isolated from Minnesota, USA - S1T2_Fc - Sphagnum magellanicum MG | ecosystem: Host-associated > Plants > Peat moss > Unclassified... | reverse complement strand
GTAGTTTTTTTGGGAGGTGTGGGGAAAGGGGGTGGAAGGAGAAAAAAAAAAAAAGGGGAAGGGGTGGGGGGGGGGGGGGAAAAGTTTGTTATAGTAAAATTTTAGGTTATGGCAAAAATCAAGAATCTTTAGTTTATTATTATTATTTTGATCTCTAGTTTCTATCACATGTGAAGTGCACATGTGAACACAAAGAAGTGCTCAACATTCCTAGATCTAGCATTTATAGATTCCAAGACCTATATGTCTATTGAGCATGGGAACACATTCTTCCAATCCAAAGTTTCTCTGAGATTTTTGTTATGCTTGAACGTTTTTGAAATATAAGAAAGGCCACATTAGTGGGCAAACCTCCTTGGATCATAGAATAGATTGTTTGTGATTCAGGCACCTTAGTACTATGGGACTTCACTAGATGAGTCAGATTGTTTTACAATTTCAAATCCAAAATATGTGACATGTTGAAAGGGGTTAGTTTGTTGCAGGCTTGAGCTGGTTATCTCATTCAACATTGAGGTGTTGTATCTTGGTAAACTTAACGTGGAAGAATATGGTCAAACAAAAGGTCATTCTCCACACAAGACTTCTTTCCCTAAAAATCGTATTGGATAATGATTTTATGTCTTTGCATATCATGAAAACATCATGTCCTTAATCACACATTCGAACATCTTGGTACAACATGAAAACCAGTATTCTATAGGTCTATTCTCTTTGGTATACCTTCTAGGTCTCAGTAAGACTGAGAATTTGCAATAAATAAACTCTCCCATCCATTTGGAAAGCACAAAATGAACCTAAAGGTGTACCTAATGGCCTCCAAATTTTTCAATCTATATATAGTTCAAGGGACATTTAACATAATTTAGTATTTACACCTTCCCATATATCAAAATTTGAGGTTTAGGTTAAAGTTCTTGTACTTTTTTGGTACTTTATTGAAAGTTATTTTACACCATACTTTAAAATTCCATTGACACCAAACTCAGACTTTACAATCCTACATACCTTAGGTAGGTCTACATACCAAAGGTAGATAACCCAAAGTAGTCATATGTAATATTTAGTTTATACCTATTACAGGAAACTTGATTGAAATTTGAATAGAATGCATATAGTAAAAAAAAGAATACCTTAATACCCTTGACCAAACATCTAGATCTTTGATTTACTTTGGTCCATAGTAAATGGATTTATGGAATGCAGCAAGTGCAACCCCACAGTTGAATCCGCACAAATTGTCCACAAACCCATAGAGCAATTGCTAGAATTGCAAGATTGTACTATTTGATTTGAGATAAAATAGGAGGGAATGTTTTCCTTCATACCTTTCATTAACATTATTGGGACCTTGTGCCATTCGGCTAAAGTATGTTAAACCTTCTATAAGGTCACCCCATCCCAAAACTATTCCAATCTTAGTAGATTACCCACTTAATTCTAAAGATCTTGGTCCAATGAAAGGAATGGATCCTTCAGTGCAAAGATTGGTCAAGAATCTTCCTCTGAATGAAAGAGTTTGTTCTAAGATCAAAACTAGATCTCACCAGAAAGGTCAGGGAGGAGAGTAGAACAATTTCAGAATCTTGTTATATTTTGGCGAACTGCTGGAACCTATTGTCTAATTATGCTGATGTCACAAAACGTTTCCTCAATATCTAGTGATTTTTGTGCGTTTCTTTAACAAAAATCCTTTGTATGAGTGAGAGAGGATTATTTTGTTGCCAAATGGAGAGAATCAACATATATATATGTCACAAACCTAGCTAGATCACCACCCAAATGCCCAAAAGGTTGGACAAGAACCACTAATAGGTAGCAAGACCAAACTAGTTTGAGGACCTGTAGAAGTCTTGATTTTAATGAGTGAGCCCAGTAGAAACTTTGCTTTTTTAATTGGAGAAATTTCATCAAAGAGCGAAAGTAAAAGTGAAAAATTTGAAAATTAAGTGATTTTGGAGGTTTTCAATAGCTAAAACAAAGGGGGTAATGGTGAAAATTATCAGATTTTGATATTTGGTTTTCAGTGTGCAGGCAAAAATATAGAAGGATGATTAAAGTTTTGTAGTTCATATATGGTTTGTAGCCAAATTTGGCTAAATCTTCCAACGGGTCAATTGTCACTTTTTCTACATCTTCCTATGGATGATTCACACTTTGGCTGAAAACAATAATTCCTCAAAAAACACTGAATAGAACAAGTATTTTTTTAGGTGAGAAATTTTCGCCAATTTGTGAAAAAGTATATTTTGTCACAAATTCCCTGTTTCAGTGAAAAAATATCGCCAAAAATCTCCACAGTTTCTTAGAGTCTCAAAGGGTGCTTCAGACTTTCTACTATGAAATTCTGAATATTGTAAAACTTGGCTAAACATACTTGTGGGGATGATTATCACTTCAGCAACATCACAAAATTGGGGGAAAAAAACACTGAGTAGAACCGGGCTGGAAACGAATGCCCTGTCCAAAGAACATCCTGCACATGATGAAGCAGCTCCTCCAAAGCTGGACTGGACTGAACTGAACTTCAGCGACAAGAAGTACTAGAAACAGCAGCATCTTTTTGAGTTGCAGAGTGTTTTTAATAAGCTGAACAGAGCCTTCTGAACAATATCAGATCCTTCCAAACATCATCAACAACAATTTATTGGTTGTTTTGATTATTTTTGTCTCCTATGCTGGCTGGATGGATCAGTTGTCGTCCTCATCTGTTTGGATTGTTTAGCTGCTGTGGGACTGTAGACCCTGTGCTGTGCTCGTGATGCTGCTGCCGTCTAATCTTCTGGGACCCTCCCAAAAGTCAAAGATCTGAGGAAAAAGGGGTCTACTTTTAAGTTAAATAAGCATAAAGTTACTCTAGAGAAGTGTTTTTTTTTTCCTCCAAAAGCCAAGGATCTAAGCAAAGAAAAAAGGGTCTAGTTCTAAGTTAAGTAAGCATAAACTAGAACATTTTTCTTAACTTGTCATGATCTCAATCTCAACATGGATCACGTTACGCAAATTCCTAGCAAAAACTGATCATGCTCTCGAACATGGCCTGGATGGATACACCAGAACAAACACTAAAGATCAGCTAGGGGATATGCCCTGGCTATTGTCTCTGTCAACCACATGAGATAAAAGTATGACAGATTTTGATTACCCAGATGCATTTCCTTGTGCCTCTTAATTCTTTTTAATGGGGCAGGGACCATTGCTCCTTATATGAACATAAAGAACAACTAGAATTTCTTTACTTTATGCTCCAATCCTGCCTTACCCTCACTGAAATTTCTGAAATTTCTGCATCAAGAGAGGATGGCACCTTGCACCCAAGTGCCTCATCTCCTCTCAAATGAATTTCAGCGGCCCCTTTATAAGTGCAAAATTGTACCACATTCTTTGGACCCAGTGAGTACCTTGAAGGAGGCTATTTTGAGAATTTGGATCCCCAAATACTGCCTTGCACAAGCCCTTCCTGAACAGCCCAGTTCTCATGTCCATATTGTAGATATATAGATTACAACTGGGTATAGAGTACTGGTATGAGTACTGATATTGAAGAACATACCAGTCAGCTATGACCTGAAGCAATATCAACCTTATACCAGTATGAACCTGGTATGGGACCTGGGGTAATAACAAACCATATAACCTGCCTTATGCCTGTTCTCAACCAGGCCCGGACTGGTGTGCAAGTTTTAAAATTTTATTTAATACCAATACCATAGAACCTTTTCAGGTTTGGCATAAATTAAATAATTTTTTAATTTGTCAAATTTTTTGGATATTAACAGTAGTTAGTTATGACAAGAATTTAAAAAATTCATGCAGCCAACCAAGTTCCATCCCTAAACCTCTCCGAGTAACTTTCAGCAATAATTTATTGACCACCTAACCACAAAAGCACTAAATTTATCTTTAATTATGGTTATAATACATTTAAAAGAGAGTGCTGAAATTTTCAGAATTCAAATTTTAACCATCGAATTAAGAATTGAAAATTAAATTAATTATTCAGCACCTCAGTGCCAAACCTGAAAAGATACAACAGTACCTGCCAGGTATGGGGAAAAAACACAACCCCAATACCAGGACCAGTCTGGTATGTTTAAAAGTCCATACCATGAGGACAACACCGTAGTTGTTTTGGGTATTTCAAAAGAATCAGAATCCGAGAACTTCTCCATTGGTTCCAGGTTTTTTTGGTTAAAAAATCAGAATCAAACAACTGACAGGTTGCGAGTATTTCAAAAACAGCAGAATCGATGATCCAACAGCTCTAGGTATAGCAAAACCCTCAAACAACTGCCAGTTTTCATTAAAAAACCACTGGTTCTTTAACAGTTCTTTCCACATTTTTTGACTTTTAAAAAAAAATTCAGGTTGGTCCAAGGGCTGTGTGACATGCCCTTATGGGCAAGACCAAAAGTAGACTCACCCAGTTGAGCCCATGTCAGGACCACCATGGGGCGGCCCCCATATCGGCATGGGTTGTGCGACAAGATTATCAATTCATGGTCGACTCTTGGTGTGATAAGCTGCTGCTTGGCACATAAGAGTAATAAGTTCGGCAAAGGGTTTTTGAGAGGACATTGTTGTCCTTGTTTGAAATAATCTAAATGTAGATTTGTGGTTAGGCTACTAGACAGAGTCAAAGGACTCCCGGCAACAAAGCATTGGACCAAATTGAAAGTCTGCATTGGGCTGAGTCCCTTTCGCCTTAATGCAAGGGAAAAACCTAGGTTAGGGCATTAATCTGAAATTAGGGTTTTGGGTAGGGATTTACTAGCTTGTAGTTTGGCCATTGTGCAAATGATTTAGATTCATTCTAGGAGGTTGAAGAGTGCTATAACGTGCTTGAGGGGGCATCCAGGGGCGAAAGGTGGTATCAGAGTGGGACTCCAAGAGAGACTTGGAAAACGAGGGCATAATGGACACAACTTCAACTCTGGTTGTTGCTAATAAGCGTAAACATAAGTACAAGTTCAAGGAGGGGAAAGAGAAAGAGGCCTAGGAGGCCAAGGTTCAGGAACTTGCCAAATTCAGAACAATGATATTAGGTGAGGATTTGAACTCCGACATGGATAAGGCTATAAGGGCTTTTGTGAAAGGAGATCTGTCTCCCCCAAAACCAAGTCGAAGGAAAGCTACCAAGGTGGGGTGGAAAAAGAGGACTCTCCACCCAAGGGAAAAAATTGTCACATGCAATGGATAAAAGAAAATAATCAACCCAAGAGGAGGAAGTTCCTATGACACTAACTTCCTCAAATGAAGACAATCTGATTGTGCCATTTTCATTTCAACTAAGGCAACAAAAGAGTGGGAAATCACTCAAGGAGAAACTTGAGACGTTAGGAGAAATTCTGGGCTCACAAAGTGCAAGAAAGGACCAATCCCAAGGCTAGGAAGACATTCATGCAAAGTCGATTTGAGGGCAAATCACAATGGGACTTTCGATCGGGGTGGCAAACCCTGCACTAGCTAGGGAAGTGGCAAAGTTGGTTAAATCCTTCTAGACTATGATAACAAAGCAAAATGAAACTCACCAAACCTTGATGCAAGCCTTCATCAAGCAAGGAGCCATGACGGCGCCTACAAGTGGGGCATCAACAAATGAAGGCACAACATCTAAATCCCTTCAATAAAAAGGAAGTGAAGGTACATTGGGTGCATCAATGGTTCATCCAAGTGGAGGCCTACATGGAGACATAGTGTTTGGTTACAAATTTGGGGCGACTTTAAACTTCCTAGACCTTGTTGAAAGATCACGCTCTAGATTAATGGACGGCATAGCAACAAGAAGTGCCAAACTTAATCACCACCCTAACTTGGGAAGAGTTTAAATAGCAATTGAACAAAAAATTCACTCTACACCACAAAGTTTTCAAGGATGGAATGGAATACTTGGAGCTTCAACAAAGAGAAGGGCTTAATGCCCTTATGAAATATGTGGAGGAATTTAATGCAAAGTTAACTCTTGAACCTATCAAAAAAGAGTTCACAAAAATGTTGGCATTTTTGTGAAGCTTGTAATCTTGGGCATGTAGGTTGGTGTTTCAAAGAAGAAACACTCCAAAAACTTGCCAAGGCTTGATGAAACTAATGTAATGTATAGAAGACAATGATCCCCAATGTTGTGGAGTAGATTTCTAAAGCAAGGTGACATAGAAGACAAGCCAAGTAATAAGGGCCCACAAAACAAGCAAAAGTTGGATAAATCCATAGTACACAATAAAGCGAAGCTACTAGTAAAGAAGCCAAATGGAAAAGAAGGCAAAGGGGGACCTTTCAAAGGTCAAATGCTTCAACTATGATATATTCATCACTTGGCGAAGGATTGCCCCAATCCACCTTGGGTGAATAAAATCTCCATCAAAGTGGATTTGAGATTAAGGTAAATGTTTTAACCAAAGTGTTCAATTTCTTGAAGGTAATTTGTAAAGTGAATAACAAGGGGGTTTATTGTCTTTTAGATTCATGAGTTATGGATTTGTTCATGACTCCATACATAGTGAAATGGTTGGGAGTCAAAACCAAATTGGTGGCTAACCCCATTTTGGTGCATATGGCATAAAGAATGGTAAAGCCAATATTTAAAATAACATTAGGAGTAGAATTGTTGGGTCTTGGCACACTAAAGTGGTATCAAAAGTGGCACATGTGGAGTCCACAATTTTACTTTTTTGAATTTTTAATTCAAATGTTTAGTGTTTTGGCAATGTAAAATTGTTCATTTAAAAGTAGTAATCACGTGAAATACCTAAAACTTAAACTTACGAGTTTCTAAATTGTGACATATGAGTTTTTTCAATTTTTATAATTGGCCATTGTTATGTAATGTAATAATGTCCTTTTTTACAAACAACAATCTTCAACTTTTTCTTTTTAATAAATCATGGATTTTATAGACTATTGGTAATCTTACGAAATCTTGATAAATTAAAATATTAAACTTACTTGTAAGCCCTTATTTAACATTACAATACCTTCACAATCATACTAGGGAAAAAATAAATTCACACATGTTTATTATGTAATAAAAGTCCATAAATGTTTTTTATGGACTATGACAAAAGATGTTACATCACTTTAAAAGTCCATCTTGTAATGAAATGATGGCATTTTATTTTCAATTTTTCAAATTTGATTTTACAAATGTTGTTGATTAGTTAAATGAATCTCGTTTATAAATTTCAATCATATCCCAACACATATTGTACCAAACTTGAAGGTACCCCTCCCCCCCCCCCAAACTGCCTTTGTGACACCAAAAATCAGACACTTTAGTGTGCCAAAACCCTATTCACTAGAGGAGTTCATTTTTTTAAAAATCTCACCTTATGTGATTTAAATAGTTTTGATGCAATTTTATGTAACACATTTTTAAATGCCTACAAATAAACATCCTTTATAGTGAAAATAAAGTCAAGGTTGACACCAAGGTTAACTTTTACTTAGTGAACTTAAATGCAAAATACAAGTTTACATGGGTAGATGTTAAAATATACTTAATTGTTGTTTTAGAATTAGAACTAATTTAAATTTTAGTTTGTGGAAAGTGAGTCACGTGAATACACACTAAAATGGACCAAAAGTGGCACATGTGGAGTTCACAATTCTACGTTTTCAAAATTTGAAATTTGAATGTTTGGTGGTTTGGGAATGTAAAATATCCATTTGACAATAGAAGGCATGTTGAATACATGAACCTTAAATTTACAAGTTTTTAATTTGTGACACATGCCCCAATTTGATCAGCTAGGAAAAAAGTTAGATTCAAAAAATATAGGTTTTTTCAATTTTTATAATTGGTAGAATAGTAATGTCATTTTTTACAAAACAACAATTTTCAATTTTTTTTTTTCAGTAAACCATGGACTTTATAGACTATTGATAATCTTAAAGAAATTAATAAATTAAAATATTAATCTTGCTTGTAAGCCTTTATTTTAACATTACAATAACTTCAAAATCTCAACATTTCACATGTTTTTATTATGTAATAAAAGTCCATAAAAATATTTATGGACTATGACAAAAGATGTTACATTGCTTTAAAAGTTCACTTTATAATGAAATGATGAAATTTTATTTTCAAAATTTTTAATTTGATTTTATAAGTGTTATAGATTAGTTAGGTGAATCATTTTTATAATTTTCAATCATATCCTAACACATGTTATACCAAACTTAAAGGTGCCCCTCGCAAAACTACCCCCATGACACAAAAAATGGATTGTTTAGTGTGCAACTAAGGAAGGAAGCTAAGCCAAAAGTGGCCAAAAAACTTCCCCAATGTATTTTTGATTCACTTATTAAATTTTTGGATGTTTTGACAAATGATTTGCCTAAGTCTTTTCCCCCTTATGAAAAGGCCAACCACAAGATAAAAATGATGCCTGGCTGAACCCCACCATACAAGCACCATAAAATAGTTCAAGTAACTAAAAGACATAAATTAATGACCTCCTTAGTGGGGGGGATACATAAGACAAAATAAGTTAAATTGTGAGGCACCAAGCCCATTTTGCGAACAAAGATAAAAAATTAAGAATGTGCATTGCCTATCATGCCTTAAACAAAATCAAGTGAAAATATGGTCAAAAGAACCAAGGGTGCCAAGGTAAAAGTCCTTTTCCAAGGACTACACATGACACATGTTTTTTATGTTGATTTATAACTTTAAAATTGTATTTCGGGTACCCCATTTAACACTACATTTTAAATATATATACATTTTGACTATAAATTGATTTTATATCATGTATATTATGCATTCATGCCATAAACATGAACAACGTTTTGTTAAAGGCACATTTTCAAAATCCATAATTTTCAAGGTCAAAAACATTTTTGAACCAAATGTGCTCAAATCAGTTATCAAAACAATTTTCATCAATTCAAGTCCTTTTGCCTTTGTAATCATCATGTTAAAATCCTCTCCAATTTTGAAAAGGAATGGTGCACATTTGGTAGAATAAAAAGACGTTTGAAAAAAACAAGGATTGTCCACTTTTGAAGTTCGAGTGCTTTGAAAATGGAAAAGAAATTGATTTGTGTCAAGATTTGATCATGTAAACTTTACAATTAATGGAAAATATTCCAAAAATAATTATGACAATCCAAACTATTATGCTTCACTTGTGATCTTTTAAATATACAAAAATGTAATTTTAAGTCATTCACTTGGGTGGCTCCTTCGATTAAGTTTTTAGCCAATCACAATGAAAAACAACTATCCTTTACCCCGAATCAACGATCTATCTAAGGGGCTTGATATTTCAACCAAATTGATTTGAAGTCAAGATATTATCAAATCAAGATAATAAGGGAGGATGTTAAAAAAATAACAAACCAAGTATGGTTCTTACAAATTCTTACATGTCTTTCAAGTTTTGTAACCCCTTGCCAATGTTTACAACCCTCATGAATTTAATCTTTCATGATAAGCTAAACAAATTTGTCATCATTTACATTGATGATAATGTTTTCATGTATTCCAAGATTACAAAGGAACACACAAAACATTTGAAATATGTTTGAAGGAAACTAAAAAAAACCATTTTTTTGAAAATTAAGCAAAAAATGAATTCATTCAAGAAGATATGAACTTCCTTGGGCACGTGTTGTCTCAGATGGAAGTTAGTCTTGACCCACAAAAACTAAAGGTCATAAGACATTGGGAAAGGCCAATCATGCCAACTTCACCTTTTGAAAACATTTGGTGCACCAACTTTATTATGTAGTTTACAAACTTGGAAATTATGACAAATAATATGAGATAAAAATTATAGTTGCACTCTAGTTGAAATTTTTTTTAAACCCTTTCTAATTTGAAACTTCATATCTTTTTCATTTTAAGTCCATTTTGAAAATAGTCTAATCTCAACATTTGAAACTATGATATTTTGTTTCAAATGTTTTGAAAAAAAACTTTAAACCTCTTTAGTTTAAAAACCCCATATCTTTTTCATTTTAGGTCCACTTTGAGTGATCTAAAAAACTATGGGTACACCAACTAGTGATCTACAAAATCTTTTTTATCTTCAAATGCAACAAAACAATGAGAAAATAATTTAATTTCAAATTCTAAAACTGTGATATTTTGTTTCAAAATCTTTTGAAAAAAAACTTAAAACCTGTTTAGTTTGAAACCCCATATCTTTTTCATTATAAATTCATTTTGAGTGATTTAAAAAATTATGGGTAAACCAATTATCAATTCACAATACCTCTTTAAACGTCAAATGCAACAAAACAATGAGAAAAAATTTAACTTCAAAATCCAAAATTATGATATTTTGTTTGAAATTGTTCCAACACTAACCTTGGTTTCACGATTAAAGCAAGGGTTTGCAAAGGTGTGGGCCAAAAGTGAAGCCCAAGAGTCACATTTCATGCTCCTGGGAGTGTAGGAGAATGTGAGGGAATAAACTCACACACTCCTAAGTGGGCTCCCACTTTGGGAATTGGAGTCCTAATGGACTCCCAAATTTTCAAAGGGAAATTGTAGGGGTCAAAACTCATTGGATTAAAAAGTTTTTTATACCATTAGAAAGCTCTTGAAACGTAAATGTCTACAATGGGCTTACATGGTCCATTTGGGTACTAAAAACATAAGTTATGGCCCCAAAAAAGGTCAGAGGTCAAATTGCCAATTTGGCTCCTGACCACTAAAAGTCAGGAATTTCCCTAATTTCCTTACATGAAGGTGGCATGACACATACTGTTGGAAAGCTCTCGACGAGACTTACAACTGTACTTCAAACCTCACCTCAATTGGAGGTGCACACAAAGTTATGGGCCTCTAAAGTTGTGGGAATCCCAATCTCAGGAATTTCGAGACTCCAACTTGGGAGTTCCAGGACAAAATGACATTTGGGTGCTGGCCCCGTGGCCAAGCATAGAGAATACTATAAGGGGAAAGGTGGTGGCTTCCCTCAAGTTTAGGCCGTGGTGAATCTTATGAATTTGTGTTTATCCGTGGTTCGTCCATGCACCAAAAATGCTCAAACTATGCATTAACCAACTTGTTGTTTGGTTTGTGGAGACCTTTGTGAATAATTGGCCTACTTGTCATTTATCGTAGTCCCCATCCCGGAGCTCCAACACGCCTTTCTACCTTCGAAGTGTTGCGAATTTAGGAGCATACCCCAACTCTTCATCCTTTTGTTGCTTTCACCTTGGACTCAAAATTAAGTCTATCAACGAACTTGGGGGTGCGTCAAAAATGTTTTGAAAAAAAAATTTAAACCTTTGTAGTTTGAAACCCCATATGTTTTTCATTTTAAATTCATTTTGAATGATTTAAAAAGTTATGGGTGTGCCAACTAATGATGTACAAGATTTCTTTGAAATCCAAATGCCACTAAACAATGAAAAAATAATTTAATCTCAAAATTTTTAACTATTTTAACAAATCTATCACCAAACATGAACCCCTCATACAAAACAACCCATATCCTCTTCATTCTTTGACCAAATTGAGTGTTTTTTGTAGCATGAGAAGTGTTAAATGAAAGGTTACAAATTTATTTTAATAACAAAAAGAGGAGCAATGTGTAAAAAGTTGACTTCCTTCAAAATCTTAAATGTATGGTGGTAGACCTATTTACTTTAGTTGAAATTAAATTATAATTTTGGATTTTGAGATTAAATTCTTTTTTCATTGTTTTGTTACATTTAGATTGTAAATATTTAGTTGATACACCCATAAGTTTTTAAATCACTCAAAAGAGACTAAAAATGAGAAAGATATGGGGTTTGAAACTCGAGAGGGTTTTAAGTTTTTTCTTCAAAAAATTTGAGACAAAATATCAATTAAATTACAATTACAATTTTTATTACATGGTTCTTAAGCTTCGTTAAGCTAGGGTTAACTGTTTGAAGTTAATTAAATGTTTAATATCAATTAGAGTGCAACTATAATGCACCATAAATCTATTTGTAAAAAAATTCCAAAATATTTTAAACAAACTATCACAGTTTCAAATGTTGAGATACTTTTGTTGACATTGCTTTGTTACATTCGAAGGACAAAAAGGTCTTTTATATCCCTAGTCATAGGTTTTTAGATCACTTAAAATGGACTAAAAATGAGAAAGATATGGGGTTTAAAAATGAAGAGGGTTAAAGCTTTTTCTTCAAAAAAATTGAGACAAAATATCACAAATGTCTACTTCCTCTTCTTCATGTGTTCTTCCTTGCCATGGAGCAAATGCGTGTTCCTAGACACCTATGGGGAATACATTAGCACAAATGAGTATGGAAGTGTGTTGGATGCATGAGGGGCAAAGCCAAATGCACCAACCACTCCAAGTAATGTTGGTGCAATACTTTTCTTTATGGAAGAATCACTAATACTCAATGAATCAAGGTAATTTAGCCTTGAAAAACAATCCCAAGGAAGAAATTTTAGGACGTAAACGTTTGTTTCAATAAGTAAAAACATGTCAATTCAATGTTCCACACTTTTTAACCACTCCAATACCATGCCCAATGACTTTAGACAAAGATGTTTGTGTTCTCCCACATTTGATGTTTTATCACATCTAGACACCATGAAACAAAAATTTCCAACAAACTTAAGGTTTTTATTAGCAAGGTGTAGTCTCTAAAAGGTATTAACTTCAAGATTAAGGGGTTTTGAAATTACCAAAGTTGAAAACTAATCACAACAAAGTTATAAAAAAGTTGCAGTTAAGTTTAACCTAAAGTCAAATCAAAGTTGAACTATAGTGGAAAACACATACATTATTTCATCCATCAAATTTTCCAACATTCATCCATCCATAAACAAGGTTAACCAAGACAATGAAGCAATCAACATGATAATGCATGACAAATTTTGAAAGTGGATCTTTCCACTATAGCTCAATTCTGAATTTATTAATTAAAAATAAAAATCAATGGTCAATTGGCACCAATGGTCAACGTCGTACACTTGCCAACCTAGTCGAAAAGTCGACTAAGTTGAGGTGTGAAGTGGGTCACATGGAATTTGTTGAAATAAATATAATTATGCAATCAAGGGCAAGTTGAACCCAACTTGCAATCAAAAACTGGTTGGTTAGAAAATGGCCTTTTTCTCCTAGTGTATGTACTACTTAGTTTTGGAATATATTATCAATATTGAACACTCACACCCATGTTTTAGTACATGAGAAGGTGCAAGTAAATATTTGTCTTTGCTCTTTGTTCATCCTAGACCAAGTTTTAACCAAGAATGTTATTAGTCTAGTGTTTTTTTGTTCAAACCATGACAATCATTATCATGTGCTTTTTATTAATAGGGTATTTATTTCCATTATTTATTTGTTGTCATTTATATAGGTATGGCTACATAACAAGTTCTAGAAACCTTGTTGTTAATTGTACCACCAACAAGTGGTAAAGGCCCCAAGAGTGCAAGAATTTAGGATTGGCTTTGATCCCAACGACATGAACCAAGGATTAGAATCTATGCCAATTTCAATTTCATGTCATTCATCTAAGCCACATGTACCCACCTATTTTCAATACATTTTTGCAAATATCAACCATATATCTACTCCCACACAAGTTAGGTACTCTGCAAATCAAGATGATGGGTGTCTTAGTTGTGGTAGAAGTTGCCTTACTTTCCTTCTAGGTTGTGCATGTGCCAAACGAAGAGGTGGGGACTTTGCCTATAGTACCAAATGACTTCTAAAGAAGATGTATATTGATAAGGTGATTTAACCACACTTATATCTTGTCATATGTGCAATAAATTTCATTTGTTGATGTAATTAGGATTTTGAGTTAATGTTATATTAATTTATTATACAATATGGATTATTGTGCAGTATATAGGTGCAAAATATGTGCCTATCACATATTGCATGTCTTAATAGAGGAGGTGTGATAGAAATGTCGGCCATGAGGTTCGACCTTTCATCAAGGAATGTTACAATTGTGGTTACACAATGAATTGTGGAAACCATCTGGTAACAAGGAATGCAACATAGGCTACAAGTTCTACTATTGCATTTCTACAATTTTAGCAACCTATACATAGGAAACAAACATTGAAATTTGAAATAGAAATTTCTTACAATTCCAAGTACTTACCAACTAGGAACTACCCTCAAACCTAGATTATAACTTATAAAGCCTCGTCCGGAAGTTGGTAAACTAGTTTAGACTGTTTCACTTTGTGATGAGCTGGCAACATTGCAAATTTGCATGCTACGACCAAGTGGGTATAAATAAATGCCACCTATGAATTGGCTAAAAAGACATAGCCAATTTCACCACGCCCTCACTTTTGATAATAGAGAACAATAATCACATGATCTCCAACATCAAATTCACCACACCATGGATATGTGAATTTGCCTTGGACAATGTGGCTTGCTTGCTAACATTGCAAAATATATAATTCGATTCCTTGATGAATTTCTAACCATCATCATTAGATCCATTTGTGGGAACCACTCTATATGTTAATTGCACCAATGTTGTGACTTGGAATGAGTGCCAATGCATTGATTGGATTTTAGTTTGGATTTGAAAAGTGTACTTTTCAACAAAATCAATGTGTGATAAAATGCAGTCAAAAGGCAAGTTAGCCATAGCCAACCTGCATTGAATAGCCTACCACCTCATCTAATCAAATGTTTAACATGAATCTTGAGGCTAACAAATGTAGATTGGCTTGCCTAACAACATTGTAAATGCTACAATTTCCTTTAGATGCACCAAGTTCATAGTGCCGCAAGAAAATAGTTAGCTACAAGCGGCACAACCTAATGGTGTTGCATAGAATGTCAAAGTTGAGTACGCTTTAGTGAAAAGAACTTGACAAAGGTGGGTGATTGCGACATTTGGTAGTTCAAAACAATAATGATGCAATTAATTTCTTACTAACCAATTTTGATTTGGAATGGATCATTTTCAATCCAATGCCGCACAACTAAAGAACTCTAAATATTTAATATATTCAAAATATGTAATACATGTTTTGGATTCATTGGTCCTAGAATGGGGTCCTCCATTTCAAGTTTCAAGGAACATTGTCAAACATAACTAGAATTGAAACATAACACCATGCCCATCTATAAAATCTTTTTCTTTTTCATATGGTAGTGGTTTTTTCTTAGAACATGGAATTCATTTTTATTATTATTTAAAATTTGGAAAAAAAAACCCATTTTTGATTGGATTTTCAACCAAAAGTTTTAAACTATTAAATGGCCTTAGATTTAGTTTATGTACATCAACATCATTCACCATGAAAGATTTCACCCAAAAGTTCCACCAACAACTTTACTTTTGAAGTATATTTACAATTTTTCAAACTTTGTGATGGGTATTATTTCATTTTAAATATACTTCATACGTTCAAGATTTTTAATTTTTGTTAACTGTTTTGAAGAGCTAACTAATTTAAGTCTAAAGATAATCAAATATACTCAAAACAAAGAAATATAACCCAAGATGTGATGTCAACATGTTACCAAAAAAACTAAATGCAAAAATATTATACTTGTGATGACAATTTTTGGAGGGCTTAGTGTGCTTTCACCCCCCACCCAAGGAAAAGTTTGCTACATTGCCTTGATTTCCACCTCATCTACATGCTTGAATCCCCTAAGGAAGTCATACACAAGATCTTTTCGAATGGGGGTTTAGTGCAACCTCCACAGTCCCCTTACTCCCATCATGGCCCATTTAAAATTGTCCTCTATTTTAAACCGTTTTTTCATTTTCCAACGGGGTTTCATTTTTGGGAGTGGAGGGTTACTACTACCTTCCCCCTTGTCATTTGTCTTGACCTTCCCCTTCCTTTTGGCCCTACCTTCCTGGTCTTGCCCAAATGTTGTCTCACTTGTTAGCATCTCTCACATGAAAGTTGTCTCCCTTTGCAATTGGTCCAATCTTCTCACAACCGCAATAATGGCATCCTCCTTTGTCACCTTGCCACCCTTGCTTCTACCTTCTATTCTAACTGCTTTCTTTCTACCCTCCTACTTTCTCTTGATGCACCTCCTTTCTTTTCTTACTTTTTTTGTTTTTCTTCCCCTTATCAACTAAGTTATTCTCAAGAATTAACCCTATTTTTCTTTTTTCTAGAAACTACCTCCTACCTTCTTCTCAATTTTTTTCACTTCCCTTATTATCTACATTTTGGTTTCTTTTTGTAGCGCTAAAGAGGCCTTCCCCTCCTCTTTCCAACACACTATTATTCGATTTTTTTCACTACCTCTCAAGGTTTTCCTCCTAGTTTTTCTTTCGCTCCCTCCAAGCTCCTTTCCTCTCCTTTTTGACCTCTCAAAACGACAACACAAAATGACAATGAAGCAGAACTTCCCCCAACCTTCTCTTGGGTTGAAAGGACACGCCTTTTTTTCTTCCCATATGTGTGGTGGGATTGTACCCTCCCTATTTGGATTGTCCTACTCTATGGGACATGGTAGGTGTCATAAAGACACCACACTTTGCACTTGACCCTTTAAGGTTTGATGGTGACCTTTCATCCCCCCTCATGATGGTATGGTGCAATGGCATCCCATTTTTCATCTATGAATTTTCATCCTCAAAAATTCACTACACACAATATAGGCCCATGGTGGCTAGCGTTAATTCTTGCATTTTTTTTCATTTTGCCTTAATTTCCAAGTCTACCTTACATTATGTTGATGTTTTAATCTCTGAGACTACTCTACTTTTTGGGTTTGCCCTACCTTTTTAATTACCTAAATTAAGGCCAAGGTAAAGTCTACCCAGCTAGTGGTAATCCCATCTCTCAAGGTAATCTCCTTTCCATTTTAATTGGTCGGGTCAACTATTGTCTCTTTTGGTGAAAATTTGGGTTGTAGGGTATCATGTGTTTTCTTTTGTTGGCTATTTTCTCCCTCATTTGCCTTATCTTTACTTTTGTCCTCCATAGACTCCTCTAAATATTCCTATGTTTTTTGTGTTGTACCTTCCCTTTCCCCCCTTGGAATTTAGATACCAACCCTCTAGTATCATCATCATAGGGAACATAAAGTTTTAGCTTGTTAATGTTGACCCACATAGGACTTTGATGAAATTTGTCCATATTCACCCATAGTACCATGTTGTTTGGAAGGTAGTATTATATCATGTAGGGTCCAAACTAATGATGTTTGAATTTACCTTGGTGCTCTTTCCGTCCTTTAAGGAACTAAAGCATAAAATCACCCAATTTGAAGGATTTGGGACAGTTGCGGTTCTGAAACCACAAGACTCATCTCCATTGCTGCTTTCCTATGTTTTCAATTGCCTTTAGCTTAGTCTCCTTTAATTTTTCCAACTCAAATATCATGCTTGTGAATACCCTCATTATGTCATTGACAACAATACCTTCCTTGGTGAGGGTAGGCAGCAAATATTTTGTAGGCATGAGTGGGTACAGTCCATACACCAACTAGAATGGTGTGTGACCTATGCCACCTTTGTAGGCAATACAGTAAGGAAATTACATTGCCCCCAAATTTTCATCCCAATCATTTCTTTTTTCATTCACCAACTTGGTTAACATTGTGTTAATTACCTTGTTTGTCGAATTTGCCTACCCATTACCTTGAAGGTAATAGGTGGTAAAGGTAGTGTGCTAAAAGAAAAATGGTTCACTAAGTGGTGGTGTCATTGATGAAATGCACACCTTGGTCTTATACCACAATTAAAGGACATTTAAACTTGGTCAAAATGCATTCATATAAGAATTGGGTCATAACCACCATTGTGTTAGAGTGTAATGCCCTTGCCTCCTCCATTCACTACTAGGAAATGCGTCCTAGTTCACTCTGGGTTTCACTAAATTTTTGAGTGAATTTGGACATTTTCACCTAATGAAATTGTTTAACCCCCTAGTGAACGGGGACCAGTTGTTACGGACAATGACTTGTTTCATTGGTACCTAATGAAACAAGGTTATTTTCAAGTGAAATACAAATTTACCAAACCATTCACTTGCTAGTTAATTAACTAACTAGTATGGAAATTAATTAAATTTTAATTATTTAATATATAATATTATTGATAATTTCATGATTTTTAAAGTTTATTATTTATTGACACGTGTCACTACCTATGTTAGGTTAAAAACCTTGCCTAGGTAGGTAGGTAGGCCATGTAATCAACTTAGGCACCTAGCCTAGGAATTCAATAGAAGAATATTCGGTCAACATACCATTGTTGACCACACCCAACACCATCCATGAGGTTTGATCCCTTGACCTTTGAAATGAGGGCAAACACCCTTACCATCAAGCCACCACACTTGTTATGATAACATGTTACAATACATTTTATTTATAAAATACTTCATTTTAAACATTATAAAAACATAAACTTTGAAATTTCATATTTTATTGAAATTTTGTTCAAATGAAATGATTCGAGTTTACTTTTTTTTTAAATTCAATAATGTACATAATTACATTTATTTCCTTTTGAAAGTTTAAAATCATTTGAACAATTTTTTTTTTGAATAACATTATTCAATAACATTTCAATGACCATTCTTTTGAAAAAAAAAAGTTTAATAAATGGATTTTTTTTGTTAATATAATAATACTACCTATGTTAAGCTACTTTCAATTATTATATGACTATTTTTCATTAATTTAAATTATTTCACCCTACATTATTTACGGCTATTTATGGCTATT
>Ga0116229_10006584_pt1 | contig 18647 bp, 21 predicted proteins | sample S1TSphgellanicum_3_FD_87313 | JGI IMG/M metagenome (GOLD analysis project Ga0116229, IMG submission 87313) | Host-associated microbial communities from peat moss isolated from Minnesota, USA - S1T2_Fc - Sphagnum magellanicum MG | ecosystem: Host-associated > Plants > Peat moss > Unclassified... | reverse complement strand
CGGTGATGGGTTTGTTGCAAATAGTTTCCGATGTAATGTTAATCGCAAACTTTTAACGGCATTTTGAAAATCCCAAAATGTTTGCGTTAGATCTTATATCGAAAACCGATAGACTTTTGAGTCAGTTCGCTAAGTCATTGCGGTGATGGGTTTGCTACAAATAGTTTCCGATGTAATGTTAATCGCAAACTTTTAGCGGCATTTTGAAAATCCCAAAATGTTTGCGTTAGATCTTATATCGGAAACCGATAGACTTTTGAGTCGGTTCGCCAAGTCGTTGCGGTGATGGGTTTGCTGCAAATAGTTTCCGATGTAATGTTAATCGCAAACAATGGATAGAAACAGTTGTAATCGGAAAAGTTTTGCGATTGTATCAAGTTCGGAAGTTGCGAAGGACTTGCGATTGTACGGGTGCAAATGTTATGGTATCGCAAAAGCTTAAGAGTTTGCGAAGAATTATGGTTCGTAATAGCGGGATTTCGGAAACATCTTTCTTTGTTGTTTGCGATGATATTTGGATTGCAAAATAACCCCATGTTGTTGCAGTGATACAAACCAAGCACAAAACAAAGAAAAGGACATGAAATATGCTAGCATAATATTAATGTTGGATATAATGAAGCTTATAGGTTGCACTAGATGTAACTATACCTATGTAGTAGACACCATTGAAAGCCTAGTCAATTTGGATTTATGTTCATCTTCTAGGTGATTGTGGGTTTGATTCAAAATTAGGTCACATTAGATATTATTTATCAAACCATCAAAGTCCATAGTTTCAATAAGTTGTGAATATGTATATTTTGATGTCATATTCAGAAGTTAAACACAAGATGGATGAATACTTGATCATTTGCTTTAAAGATTTAGAAATTTTTCATTTGGTCCTTGTTATATTCCATTTAATCTTTGTTATGAGCACGTGATTTTTGAATGTTAAATTTATTTTGGCCATTTTTATTCACCAAAAATACTATTCATGCATCCAAACAAAATGTTATTATTAGAAACTAAATATCCATTTTTGCAAGAATTATGATCAATATCTTTTTTTGGTGATAAATTTTCACAATTGGGTGAATTATTTTGAAAACATCAAAGAAAAATTGGAATAATGATGTTTTTAAGGTATTTTGTTTCACCATTTTTTCTTCAAGATTTTTTGAAATTGCCAAATTTAGACCTAGGATCTAGGGCACCAACTATGGTATGAATTCTAGAGAATGTATACTTAATTCCTAGGCCAACTCAACACAAATTATATTATTATAAAAAAATGTTCAAAATCTCAAAAAAAAAGAAAACTGAATTTTTTTTCTAAAAGGAAATAAAAATTATAATGAAATATTTGGGAATATGTCATTTGTTGAAATGGAATCCTCAAAATTAATTAATTATTCCACAAACATGTGTTGAAGTGGCCAAGGTACTTTGGTATATGTTGGGCCCCAATTAGCCTAACCCAATTTTGGTTAAGATTAAGTAGTCAATTAATAGAATTATGGGGTAACCCTAGGTTCATGGGATAGGACAAGGGGGTTGGATCCTGTCTCGGATGGATTACCGAGGGGAAGGTGGTTCAAATAAGAAGGTGGCATAGATAGGATAATGCGGAAGTAGGTTAGTTGGATTAAGTTAAAATAGGCTTATCTTGTTTTCATTAGACTAAATAAGTTTACCAGGTAGGAGTATGACAATGGTGGAGGTGGTTTTTAGGAAAGCACCAAAAATTAAGGCTAAGTCAAAACAACAACCATGCTTTCTTTCTATTATTGAAAGGGGGTGGAAAAAAACATTATTGACCACTCTTCCACCTCCAAATGTGATGAATAGTGTGTGAAGGAATGAAGGGATGTAAGGATGATGATGAAGCTAAAAGTTCTAGGTTGGTACATGGTTGGACACATCATGAAGAGGCAAAATGGTAAGGAGGGAGGGGGCGTGCTACATCATGGGAAGGTGAGTTTCCAAGGTACACCCCACCAAACAAAGTAGTGGAGACAAAGGTGGAGGCATTGCTTGTTGGTGATGGTGTTGTTCAAAGGAGGACTTCAAATGTTGTTCCACTCAAAGGTGGGGGAAAATGAAGGTACATAAGACAATTGCTTGGTGCATGTGAGGAAGGGTAGAAATGGAAAAGGAGTTGAAAGCGGGGGGTGTGAAACCAGAGGAGAAGAACTAGAGGTCTACCATTTTATGTGAACACGAAAAGTAGGAAGGAAAAACAACAATTAGGAAGAACTTGAATAGGTAGTGATTGTTAATGGGACTAAAGTGGAAAAGGGAAGAATTACTTGGAAAGCAATGAGAGGAAGTAGAATTGCTGTTAAAAGGAAGGTATTTTGTTATGTGTGAATAGGAACTTGGTTGATCTATAGGAGAGAGAAGGTTTGCCTTTTTGAAGCTAGAGTCAGTAAAGTAGGTGGGAAAAGAGAATGGATCCCAAGGAGGAGTTGGAGTAGGCAGTGAAGAATAGTGTGGTTGAGAATAGGAAATGAAGTAATTAGAGAAGGAAAGGAGAAAAGGAAGTAGTGTTACTTCTAGACAAAAGATGTTTAACAAGTTATGAATAGGAGTTTGGCTTCAAGATAAGAAACCCAGCGAGGGACTAAAACTTCTACTATAATTCTCTTTTCTTTGGAAAATTGAAGCTTGAGTTTGAGAAAGTCTTGCTCCCACTAGTATGTGTGTGTGTGGTTGTGTATCTGGTCGTAATTCCCTATATTAGGGTTTCGAGTAGTCATAATATGAATAAAAAGGGGCAAAACAATAAATAGGAAGGAAAATGATTTTGGTTCAGACAAAAGTAGAATAGAGTAAGATACTTACAAAGAGATATAAAAGCATATTGCTTGATTGTGTCACCCCTTGGATGTCCTTCAAGGGGAAAAGGGGTGAGGTTCATAGCAAGGTGCTAGGGGTGGTTAATTGTGTGCCTAACAATATAGTCCATTGAAACCATTCACCATTTACTGCCATATTTTTTTGGGGATCCTTGCCAATGAGGTTACTTCATAAGTTTAAAAAAGGAAACCATGATCATGGTGGTATGGAAAGTACATTCGGTTTTTAGAAATCTTCATATGACTTGACAATCAACAAATTTTTTTCAATAAATTTTGTCAAATTTTTGATAAAACAATTGTGAATGTTTTGGAAAAATGTGTTTTCTAATGTAAATATGATCAATTTGACTAAATATTGGAATTTTTTCCATATCACTAATATCAAAAAATTGTAAAAAATCTTGTTCACAATTAATTAAAAAGTTATAAATTTACATTGTAATCCAAACTGCTAGTCCACTTCACCCTATGGACTATCCAAATGATCTTCAAGTTGCTCACATTTTTTTAAATTTCTAGGCTATCCAAGGCTTGAATTTTTTTTAGGTTTGCCCAAAAATTCCCCTAGTTAAATCAATATGTCCTTGTTTTCTTTTCCACAAGCTGCTTAAGGCTCCCCCCTTCCCCTTTTCCCTTTGTTCTCTCTTCGTTTAAAAAAAAAACTAGATGGGTATTTGAAGCTTGAAAGGAATCCTTTCAAAATTCAAACTACCCACTAAATTATTTTTTGAATATATTGAGAGCAAATTCAAAGACTTTGACTTCAAATTTCATATATTTTTTAAATTCAATTTTGTACAATTTGGATTTGAAGCCATTTTAGTGGTCACTCATGATTGGGTTTCCAAAATTTTCACAAGACTTCAAAGTCCAACTTTGATTTTTTTTCAAAATATTAAATCATTACAATTTTAATGGGTTGTTATATGCCAATAGAAAAAAGAAATTGTCTTAATTATTTTTTTAAAAATCACTTGTATATTATGTAATTATGGTTTTTGAGTCTTTTAAACTAACTATATTAATTATCTTAATTTATTTTTTAAAAGAATCAAAATAAAATTTATAAAATCATGCAATTGATTTCAAATTTTATATAAGAAAACATGTTTCTATTTATGCAAATACATATTCATTGGGGGAGCTTGATATTCTGAAAAATCATATCAAAATTTCAAAGGCTGGAAATTTTGAATTAAAAGATTCTAAATGACTCTTTTTTAAATCATTTAACCAGTTTCTTTAATGTTCATTAGGCTCAATTTTTCTAGCTCTTTCATTGTCCATGGAAGCTTGTTTTGGCATTTTTTGTGTTTATGTTTGTAAGTGAAAATATTAATGCACAAATATGTAGGCATGAGAAAAAACACCACCATCACGTGAATTATCTTAATTTGGATTCTAACTTTTTCACATAAATTTGTTCCATGTAAATGTTGTTTAAAAGAAATAGCCCTAACAAAATCTTGAAATCCTTATTCCTTTTTTCAGAACCCCAAATGGGAATGAGCCCTTTAATGGGATGGAAGTCCATCCATGAAACTTCAAAATGAAATAAAGTTTATCCATGAAGTGTTGAAGCCAAATGTGAATCCAAATCGCCAAACTTGAGCTGCATGTGCTAAGCCCCCTTCGCACAACACCTATTCTCTATTCCAAGGAGTATATAAAAGACATATGCCTCATTGTTGAAAAGCTATGATGTCCCTAGGATGTCCATAAGCAAGGGATGAACTTTCATCCATGAAAATTCATAAATGATATTTTATGCATATGGATGATTTTCAATGAATAAAATAAAATTGTGAATAAAATTACATTTCATGATGAAATAAAATTATAGATTGTTTTTCTTGGATGATCTTTATCTAGAGGGTGACACTCCAACCCAAGAACCTACCAACACTGGTTGAAACACATGATCTTCTTCTTGCCTTGCTTTGCTTTAAAGAAACAAGTTGTGTTATACACAATGGCCCTACCATTAATTTAATTTGAACAATTCATATTGTATGATAAATTGGTCATAGCTAGGGGAACTTTTTTTTAAAATAATTATTTTAATGTACTTTATTATGTTGTTGTAAAAAAAAAATTGTCATGATTTTCTTTTCATTTTTTAACATCACTTTGGTTATGAGAAAGCTAAAAGGGATCTCACATTAAATGATGGCTAGGAACCTATATAAACATTTAAATTCTTTTTACCAAACCAAAACCAATAGGGAAATGTTCCAACATGATTTTCAAATTTTTGCAAATCCAATGCCTTTTTTCTCAAAAAAACAGTGATCAAATATTCCCTTTTAAAATTTATTTTTAAAATTTGGGCAAAATTTCAAACCAAAAAAGAAAAAAAAAAAAGAAAAAAAAAACTAGTCATGACATGTGTATTTGAGTGTTTTCAATCACATTATCACATTTTGAAAGAATTACATGAATTTTTGCATATGATGGGTGCCATAACTATTTTTGAAAAATAAATAAATTAATATTTAATATTGTGGATTATGGATTGGTGACAAAGTCACTTGGAGCTGGGTGCACATTTGAGGAGGTGGCAGAGAAAACAAATTGTCAAAAGATGAATGTGAATTTGTAACAACCAAATTATTAGGATGAATCATCTCACCTAGTTTTTCTAGGGGGCAAAATACCTTGAAGCTACTATACTCCATAATGATTCTCAACACAATATCCTTGCCTTACAAGGCAAGGCCAATAAAGCTTCAATAGAAGAAAATAGTATACATTTTGGGAGACACACAAAATGATATGGCTTTGAAACAAGATAAGGTTTCAACACTTGGTTCTCTATTGTGCTTTGGGAAGGGGGAATGGAAATTCCTTATGAGTTGTGGTATAGCCTAACCCAAATATGGTATAGTTTGACTAATGTGTCATGAGGAGATAAGGTCTTTTGGGTAGTCAATAAGAGGCTGAAAACATCTAGTCAAGCATGCATATTGTTTTGTTGGGTTTGGCTGAAAATAGTTGTGTGAACCAGCCCTTTTTTTGTTTTTTATGCAATTAAAATTTGGAACTATTGTAACATTTTGGAAATTTTTATATCACAAATTCAATGAATTTTAGAATTCAAATTAATAATTTTTTAAAAGCCAGATCTATCTATACATGATTCAAGCCAGTAGGTAGCCAAAAATCTGTAAGGATTTTCTTTTCTTTTCTTATTTTAGATAGCCAAATCTGGCTAAATTGGCTTATGGATTAATTGCCACCTTGGCTACATCACAAAATTGGAAAACAAACACTAGTGTGAACTTATGAACTTCCCATTTAAAGCTATCAAAGGCTATGTAACAAACTACACCCAAAAACTCCAAACTTAATGTTGTTTAGTGTGGCTTGTGCCAATGGCCCAAGTGTGACTTGAGGATGGGCCTGGAATTGTGAGAAAATTCCCCTATAATTTTTAGTTTTGATTTAAATGAATTTTCAATGAAAATTTTGTTCAATATTCAATAACTTTTCCACCATGGCTTCAAAAATTATCGACCCAACCTGGTGCAGCCCTAGTACTCATCAATGAGTTTCCAAGGGTACCAATACCACGGCAAGAGGCACCATGGTTTGAGAGATCTCAACATGAGAAACAAGGGGTGTGTCACAATGTGACCTTGCCATTTACATTAAAAAGTATCTTAAGGCAAAAGAAGAATTATGGAAACTCAAATATTTCACCATGCCAAAATATAATCTTCAAAAAACCCTCTGAAAGAAACTAAAATCCTTCAAGATATTATAACTCTATAACTAATCTCAAGTTTCAACACAAGCCAAAATATCATCTTTCAAAAATCCTCATATAATAATAGACCTATTTTTATTACCTAGGGGCCAAAATCCCTTAAGCTACTATAGATTCTAAAATGAATCTAAACACAATATCCTTGCCTTGGTAGGCAAGGCCAACAAAGTACCTTGATAGAAAGATGTTAGGCAAAGCTCACCTTTGTAGAAGCTTCACAATTGCAAAGGGCAAACAAAGAGCACAAGTAATGTGCCAAAACCTTGGCTGTTCAATATGAGAGGAGCACCCTAGAGGGGGCAACTTGCCATACTAGGCCAGGCAAAATCTGTCATTCAATGGCCATTCTCTTGTACAGACAGGTGGTGTTTTTGGGCATGGCTAATCTGGATTGGCATGGCTGACCAAGTTTTGCCATCAGAATATACAATGATCCCTATAACCCTAGGGGTGATGGCTCATGGGTATAGCCCCTTCTGGGACCACAAAAGGTCCTAAGTTCAAACCCAGTGGTGTGTAGGTGAAACTCTTGCCAGCCCTTTACCAATAATGCCCCATGTAGAAGGACCCCACAGGGTGTCCTTTCTTGTGCCCCTGTCTGGTGGCTTCCCCTAAGGGTCACGTGGAGCCAAGAAAGGCACCCCAGGTCCCCCCTCTTGACCTGCTTGCAGGACATCTGCCAAATCTAGTGTCACTTATATAAGGGCTCTTTTTTGCCATGTAAAAAGGGCTCCCCGGTCCCACTTACATCTATCTTACAATGAATGATCTAACATGCATGGCCAAAGAGGACTAGGTTAATGGCTATTGGGCTACATCGCAAAATACACCCACTAAGTATGCGTAAGAGGCCTCTTGTGGGCGTAAGTTGAGTCTAGCTCCTATCGCCTCATGATCTATTATATGGTGCATTCACACTTGATGTTAAATCAATGTTGAATGAAAAATCTAGATGGCATCCTAGGTGGCACCCAATGTTAAATGGTCGATAGCTTAATGTTAAGTGAATGCTAATTTAACATCAAATCTTCATGATAAGTATGTTGAAATCTTAAATGACTAGTATTGTGTTAAGGTACTCAACACTAAATTAGTCCCTAACACCAAGTGTGAACGTACCTTTCAATATGTTTAGGCTTATGTTAAAGTTACAAAGCGTTAATAACTCCTCTGCTGAGAGGAGGCACATTCCGGTTTAAATTTGTATACTTTTTAATTTTGATACCCTGTGGGTACCAAAAGGGTATTGAACATGTATGCTTTTTGTCGGTTTAAATTGTGATACCCGGATGGTACCCTCCGGGTATCACCATTGAAAAGAAATTAATTAATTTTACTGTGACGGTTCCTACACCAGGGAATGCCGTTGGGCAGGGGCATTCCCAAAATAACCGGCCCTTGGCCTTTGGACTCCCTGTGGCTTTACCCCACACAAAACCACCACGAATTCATTCGTGTAGAATTTCCAGAAATCATCAATCCAATGGGAAACTTGGATGAAGAAACTAATTTCCCATCTCTAGTGTGAACAGCAATGAAAAAAAAGGCTTTGGTAAGAAAAAAGTAACCATGGCCAGATGGGTTCCAGACGCAAATTTGCGGCGTAGCCCAATAGCCATTACTACTTAATATCAATAATCCAAAAGTTTCATTGGTGTTGATTCGAGTCATTAGTTTAGCCAGAAATCGCCCACGATCGTCGGTAGCCTGAGACACTATTTGCGTTTACTTTTCTACCATTTTACCGTACGGGAAAAGTGCTGACATCAAGCTGCTGACACACATTCCCGCGTAATCCGACCCATCGCCCCGTCTGGAATTGCCTCGTCGCATATTCCGGGGAAAAAGTTGTGGTGGAAAACAGTTATTAGTTAGGAACGGGGCAGGAACAAAACGGGTGGGGTCCATGACAATTCCGAAACGGAAAACACGTAATGGTCTACTAGCGGTCTAGACTCGTACGTTCCGCGTCTCTCGGCGGGATTCCAGGGAGTTGCTGGTGTCCCACGTGCCTTTCAGTCAACAGTTCCCGCGTGGAATCTACCTCTCTTCCGCCCCCACCCCCCCGCCCTCTCCCCTACACCCCTATATAGACTTCGCCGCTGTCACGTTTTTTCCACTCTGCCTCGCACACGTTCCTTCTCTTCGCAAATCTCTCGGGCGGTCCCTCTCTCTAATCCTCTCTTGTGGTACCAGAATCAGTCCTGCAGAGAACTGTGGAGTGCTGGTTTGTAGCAGAGAAATAGGAGGGGCAAGATTTGGAAGTGGTGCGAGGAGAATTGGTGAAGAAACAGGTGAGAAATTGTGAGGAAGAAGAACAAGAACAAGAAGAGAGAAGAGAGATGTTGGTCGACACTTTCCGCGTGGACAGTCCCTTTGTGACGTACACGGAGGAGACGATAGAGTCCAAGTATGAGTACAAGACGACCGACATGGTGCATGAGGTGACGAAGGAAGGCAAGTACGAGTGGATTGCGCGGCCTAAGTCTGTGACTTACCAGTTCTCCACCAAGCGCGCGCTGCCAAAACTCGGGTACGGATCTTCTTCCTCTGTCACCAGTGAGTTTTTTTTTCCCGTGGGATTAGGATTTGGACAGAATGCAAGAGGAAAGTGTGTTAGAAAAACGCTGAGAGGCTTGCTTGCTTGCTTACAATTTTCGAGCTTAGTTTCCATATGTAATTAGACTGTCGTTGAAGTGTGTCGTAAGCCTGTATGGTTCATAAGATTGTTCTTTGCATCCGCTTCATGGACGTCTTGTGTTTCTGATGCTGTGTTCTCTACGTCGACCACTTTGTGCTCTTCTATTGTATAAGAAGAAGAAGCTGCTCTCATGTGCACTTTGCATGAAAGTTCGCTCGCATGAAAACAAGAACCAAGCTCATGAAGTCCAAAAAATTTCAAGAAGATGAAAATGTGCACTCCAATCCTGATTATTTTTTTCCATACAAGTCATATATAGCCTACGGTTCTTCCACTTTGCGGAATTGCTGAAGATTGAGACTTTGAAGTTCAAATCAACATCCTAAAGTAAAAGCATTTACTTTTGGGGACTTTCCACTTATCTCTCGTGAAACTCCCCTTCCTACTTGTCCATTATATCTCAGCATGTGTTGAAAGAGCTCTTGGAGTTAGTCTGACTTAGCCTACACTGAGCTCCAGGGCTTCAGATTTGTTGCGAAACTTTTGGTAGCCATGGCCAATGGTTCTTGATGAGGATGTCATAATTCTTCTTCTTCTTCCTCTAGGGGCAACTCCTCAAATTCAGGTTTGGGGAGGAGTGTTGACAACAGAAGGATGTCTGAGGTTCCTTAGGATTAATTTTTCCTGTAGTGGTTGTTATGACAGGTACTGAATTCAGATGGTGTTTTTGTGTGTCTGCAGGGTGATGCTTGTGGGCTGGGGTGGTAATAATGGCTCTACTCTCACTGCAGGCATTATTGCTAACAGAGAGTAAGCTTTCTTGTTTGCTATATCCCTTTACTCCCTCCACTGTTTTTTTTTTTGGTTGATGTTCATCACTGTGAGCAACATGGCATCTGATTAGTACATCAATAATGCTGGTGTGTGCTTCTTCTGTAATCAGGGGAATCTCATGGGTCACAAAGGACGGAGTGCAACATGCAAACTACTTTGGTTCCTTGACACAGGCATCTACTTGTCGCATTGGCTCCTTCAGTGGAGAGGAGATCTATGTCCCGTTCAAGAGTCTCCTACCCATGGTATTTCCAACCTTCAATGTTCTGTCTTTTACATATGAGCACTGTGTTTTCTACAAAGATGACAGCCGTTGTTTTGGTGAAGGAAAAATTTCTGAATTGTAGATTTGTTTGTGCAACTTGTGAAGGTGGACCCAAATGACATTGTGATCGGGGGCTGGGACATTTCGGACATGAATCTGGCTGATGCAATGGAGAGAGCAAGAGTACTTGACATTGATCTGCAAAAGCAGCTGCGACCACTGATGCAGGATATGGTCCCTCTTCCAGGAATTTTTGATCCAGACTTCATTGCTGCTAACCAAGGCTCTCGGGCAAATAACATCATCAAAGGCTCAAAGAAGGAGCAAATGGAAAAGGTCATTCAAGACATCAGGTAAGTGACATGTAATCCTATTGCTTTTCAGAGTGCTCAGTTGAATGAGCTGCTGCTGTCTGTCACCTGGAGACTACTGTCAGATCTGAGACAAATGTGTACTTCTTGTGCAGAACTTTCAAGGCTGAGACCAAAGTTGACAAGGTTGTTGTCCTATGGACTGCCAATACTGAACGATATAGTGATGTCATTACCGGGTTGAATGATACCAAGGAGAACCTGTTTGATTCATTGGAAAATGGCGAGCCAGAGATTTCACCTTCAACTCTCTTTGCTTTGGCATGCATCCATGAGGGTGTGCCATTCATCAATGGCAGCCCTCAGAATACTTTTGTTCCTGGTATGTGCATACTAATGGAGGTGAATGATTTCTCCTCTTTGAACAACAAATAGTGGTGGGGTAGCAAGTGAATTGATGGATGGAGATGTGGTGCTTTGACTGGATATGGCAGGTGTGATTGAATATGCCATAGAAAAGAACTGCCTGATTGGTGGGGATGATTTCAAGAGTGGGCAAACTAAGATGAAGTCTGTGCTGGTAGACTTCCTAGTTGGAGCAGGTATCAAGGTGTGTCACCTGCAGACCTTTTCTCTCAGGACTTGTAACAATGTCATTAGGCTTGAGTTAAGGTAGTTAGGTAGTGCCTGGCAAAGCACACTTTGTCATTATCCCAGTAGTATAGTCAATCACCAAACATCACATGTTTCATGTGAACTACTACTGCTCATAGTGCAAGGTTTTGTGATTTATGCAGCCAACCTCAATTGTGAGTTACAACCACTTAGGAAACAATGATGGGATGAATTTATCAGCACCACAGACATTTAGGTCAAAGGAAATTTCCAAGAGCAATGTTGTGGATGACATGGTGTCCAGCAACTCTATTCTATACAGCCCTGGTGAACATCCAGATCATGTCATTGTTATCAAGGTAGGCTTTCTTCTCTCAATTTGTTGAAGGCATTGCTCTTAGCTAATTCTGATAATTTGTTCTGTAATGTGCACATTATTGACTGCTTTGTGCTCCAGCTGTTTTCAGATTCAGGAGTAATGTCTACTACTGAGAAGGATTCTGTGGAATTTGCAGTATGTACCATATGTAGGTGACAGTAAGAGAGCCATGGATGAATACACTTCAGAGATATTCATGGGAGGAAGAAACACCATATCAATGCACAACACATGTGAGGACTCATTGCTGGCAGCACCCCTCATCCTGGATCTGGTGCTGCTTGCTGAGTTATGTACCCGCATTCAGTTCAAGGCAGATGGCGAGGTATGCAATGTTTTTGACCATGTGGTCATATGGGATAATATGATGTAGGCAAACTGAAGGGTATTTCTAGATGCAAGAGATGAGGTTTTGACATGTAGAGAGCATGAAGTGGCTGGTGTGAATTTTCCATACTTATGTGTGTCATTTCTTGTGCAATGCAGGAGAAGTTCCATTCTTTCCATCCAGTGGCCGCCCTCTTGAGTTACCTGACAAAGGCTCCTTTGGTAATCACAGGACCCTTGCCTCTGTTGCTTGCTAGTCTGTTAGTGATAAAAAGAAATGTGCAAACCTTTGCATTCCTGGCTCAGAATGTGACTCATTTTGTCAAGCAATTCTGGTGGAGTTAGAGTTTGCACTGCTGTCACCATTCCCTCACAAATGGTGTGAAAATGGCAGGTACCCCCAGGGACCCCAGTTGTGAATGCTTTGGCCAAGCAGCGCTCAATGCTGGAAAATGTAATGCGTGCATGTATTGGCTTGGCCCCTGAGAACAACATGATGTTGGAATACAAGTAGGAATTCTTCCTTTGAACTCGTAACTGGCAAAGTTACAAAAGAAAGGTGCTTTCATGGTTACACAGAACTAGGCCTTAATTGTAGCAGTAAATGAACTGGGTTACTTTCTAAAATGTTAATTGTTGAGATTTCTCTGCAATCTCTTTTCAATACAATCTGAGTATATATTGTTTCCTTGCCATTGTTTCCAAGCCTAATTACATCTTAGCACATTTCTCTGGAATCAAGAAAATAGATTACCAAGAATTCTGGGATTGGAAAAGATTGGGGACTTTTTTAGTATTTGAGTTCTTTGTTTTCTCACCGTCAGGTCTTTCATTTGAATAAAGAATGGAATGGGTGTGGATGGCAGTTTCTCTTAGGTAATGCAAATTCTTTTGCAAGTCTGTGTTGAAGAAGTTATGTGCATGGCTGTGGTAGCCAATAGATAATAGTGCCAGATGTTTACCATAGCTGCAAAGTCCACTACTATTATGAAAGTGTGCAAGTGCATGGTGGTGATGTAGATAAAAAAGTACTGAGGTGTTATTGGGCTTTTTGGCTCAACTGGTCAATCCCAATGTTCTGTGGGTATCTGATTGTTTTTAAATAACCTCCGGTTCTGGGTTTTACCAAATTTGGAACAATGTTTTTTTTCAGTTTTTTTGTTAAATTTTTTTGTAGTGTAGCAATAGTGGCCCTCAACAGATTTTGACTTAATTGGAGACGCTTTGGCACAGGACCATTAAAACAGCAGCCAGTAGACAGACCTGTGATGACACATTGCCCCAAAAACAGGCTAAATTTGAGGACTCTGTTTTGAAAAAAAAGAGGGAGGAGGGGTTTTTGCCAGAAATTTGAATCAGTGTCACCTTTTGATGATTTTTTGCCCCCAAGAAAAATGACTGATTTGGAAATTGAAGAACCAGGTTTTGATTTGTTTTGAAAATTTTCAAAACCAAAGAACCTCTGGGTCCAGTTTTTCCAAAAGCCAAGAAGAAGAAGAGAACTGCCAGATTTCACGAAATAGACAACAAATGACTGACAGTTTTATTGAAGGTTCTTTGATGGGTTCTTAGAATTTTGGGGAACTTGCAGTTATTACATGTCAAAATCTGTTCTCAGATTTTTGAGAATCATGGTTATGTAGCAAGATTGGTTATTGGATCATATATGAACTGTTGGTTATGAGTTCCCATTTCTGATACCCACCTATCTAACACGGTCGATAAATAAGCTTTGGGATATTGGGTGCTTGGTAAAACTATCTTGGCAGCTACAGGACTTGGAACAATTTGTTATTTTTACATGGGTATAGATCAATTTTAATAGATGCACTCTTGGAGTGGTGGAAAACTTCAAGCATCAACTTGTATTAAAAGTGTTTGATTTAGTTTCACAAGGAACAGAGACTTATCAAATGAACTAAAATGATCAAGACTTAGCATATCACTAAGCTTACATGGCCTTTTAGCATCAAAAGACAACAGTGAAAACATCACACTTCTAAATTTAAACACTAAAGAACGCCCTTTAGCATCAAAAGACAATAGTGAAAACATCACACTTCTAAAGGTAAACGCTAAAGAATACCAAGTCAGTAATTAAAGTCCAAAATATTTGTAAGAGACCTCATTAATTAAATCAAGACTTTTTTAATCCTTGATCACCAATGTCATCCCTTCACATGTGAACTCTCTGCACAAGTTTCCTTTTGGGTGTTTCTTCAGTGTGATGATGGATTTGCGTAGAGAAGTTCATTTATGACATGAGCTCTACTACCAAGAAGAAATGAATCCACCAACCATATCTTAGAGCATCTCCAGCAGTGCTTAGTATGGTACCCTGCAAAAATATTTTTCACATCCAACTTTAGTTATTTACTTTTTTACACCCCACCCATAAAACTGAAACTGGGACAGCAAATAGGTTGGGGAGTACTAATAACGAACCACTTGGACCAATGATTATGATGGGCAAATAATAAACACTGAGGAGGAGTCAGATCATATTTATTACACCCTTTTCGGCAAGTGCGCAACGTTGCTGCGCGTTTTACCCGCCACCACAAACTGTGAAATTTTGCTGAGCCAAAACCATTTTCCTGAGCTAAACCGGCATATTTTCACTTGTCTTCATCCAATTGTACTGTGCAGGATCACGTACTGAACACTGCTGGAGATGCTCTTATGGATTTATTTACTGTAGTGTAGAAATCCTATAATCCCACCCATAATTGAGATGCTCCACGCTTTGAAAGAAATAAAGTTGACAAAATAAGTAACAGATCAAACTAATTATGATGGCATGGGCGACGATTCCCAAACGTGGAATGCAAAGGTGGAGGATCACTCGTGCTAGCCATGGGATCAGAGTAAGGCATTCCACACTAAAGGAGGACCCATTTAGAGCAGGGTTATCCACATTTTGGTTTGACGGGATGGACCAAGACAAGATGTCAACCTCTAGGATGTCTCGAATTTGGGCATCCCTGGTAAAAATTAGGTTCAGATTGGATTTTTTGGTTTGGGATGTCCCATCCAGGTTTGAAAAATGGCAAAGGGCAATGAGGGACATTAGGGGATGACAAGGGGCATTGTGGCAATGGGGGTGCCTAGGACGATAGGGAGGATGCCTGGGGCAATGAGGGCGCCAGGAGATGATGACATAGTGAAAGCACTAGGAAATATGTTAAAAGGTGTTGAAGTGTTCCAAGCAACAATGCTTGCATCAAGAAGGACACAATGAAATACATAAGGGGATGTCAAAAAAAAAAGGAGGAAAACTCTTTTAAAAAGGCTTGGATCAATCAAAGCAAATCAAATTGGGACTTTACGTGGGAGGAATCTTGTTGTTTGGTTAATAGGGTTTCGCATCCATTACTGATTTGATCTTAGTTTAATTGTTCATGTTGCTACCTTGTAACAGTTTGAAGTAGATTCTTGTTGTGATCTTGCCTGCTCAGGTTGGTGGGATATCAAAGGCAATTAGGGGTAGATGTTAAGGTTATTATTGAATGAGGTTTGAGAAAGAAAATGTTGGTGTTGAAAAGTCATAATTGGTGTAATGAAAAGGTACAAAAGGAAGTTAAGGTTCACTAGGATGGGAAGAATGTTTGTGAAGGTGGTGTGTGCACACGTGTCGATCATATTTAGATTGTAGGTTATAGCTTAGGAAAAGATTCAAGTAATCACTTTGAGGAGATTGACATTTGAATGTTAGATGCATTAGCAATGTTGAACTCTTATCTAGCATGCATGCATAAATAGGGGGACTCATGTTAACCCTTTTAAACCATTGAAGGGTGAGGTTTTTCATGCTAGGTTCTTTTGGAATTATAGTGGATCCTTGATCAAGGAATGAAAAATAATTCCAACTTTGGCAATGCAAGTGGTTCATGTTGAAGCTAAATACATGAAAATTTTGAATCATCACAAACTTTGTAAGGCCTAAGTTCATTATGAAAAAATAAGTGTTTGCAACTAGGTTTGCAACTAGGTTTTAATTGCAATTTTGAGTTACAATGATCATTTGCAACTTAGTTCATTTTTACAATTTGAATGCTAGCGAACGAGTTGCTAAAGTTGCAACAACACATTTCACTGTAAATGAAACTATATACATATGCAACTCATGCAACTATGTTGCAACTAAATCATTACAACTATTGTGTCATTATATTATAACTATTATGCCAACATTGCAACTATTATGCAATTACATAAACAACAATGTGTTGATGTGACAATGATGTGCTGATAAATCATCAATGAACATATAACAATTTTAAATTTATTTCAATATCTTTATTAATTTAATTTAAATCATTCAACTTAGGGCTAATAACAGGTTGACATGTGACATTTAAATCAAAAAGTAGGTAGGCATAAGATAAATAGGCATTACAACTTACATTTCTTAAGTTAAGTAAATGGTAATTAAACCTAGGTAGATTGATAAGCAAGCTCAAACCAAGTAGGTTGGTCATTTGGGATAATCCTATTTTATTATGGGTTTAACCTTTAAGGCCAAACCTTCTTTTATTGGTTTATTCCAAATGTCACTTGTTTTCTAATATTTCTAATGCATTTAATTATATATTTTACAAACTTGAAAGGTAGGACAAACAATATGGGATTAAAAATTCAATTACATCTTAGTCACAATTTAATTGCAATTATTATAAGACAGGCTAATGAATGAACATGTAAGCTTTTAGAAAACTTAAATCCCAATACATTGTCCCTTTGCATGTTAAGTGCCAAAGGTGTTTTAAAACCTTGATTTAATACACCCACAACCATTTAAATTACTCAAAAAGGACACAAAATCAATAGGATATGATTGTAAAATGTAAGCAATGTCAATGATTGGTCATTAACTTAATTCACACTATAATATTCAACACATTCATCTTCTTCATAATTATCATGTGTTGTTGTTTTATCTATGGAGCTCAAATGGTTCATGTAGATTTTAACTTGGCACATCCATAACATATTAAATTGCTAAAAACAAACCAAAAAAAGGAAGATATGAAATTTAAAAATAAAATGTCATTTCTTCATGAACACACTATGTGATTTTGACATCTTTTGTGTTTCTTTTATTTTGTTCTTTTGCTTTTAGAATTGAAACATATAATATAAAACTTAAACCTTAACGTTCCCATGATGTTTTACATCACACAAAATAAACAAGAAGCAATAAAAATCCAAAAAAATTTAGTAACTGGCCAATGATTAGTGATGGGTGATTTCACATTAACATAGTCTATCTACTAAGTATACTAACTATTATAGTTCATAATAGTTAATAAATAAATGTATTAACTATTAATATGAAATCTAAATATTAATTTATTATTTATACTAATGATCAATATTATTGTTGTTGTAACTAATAGTTGGGTAGTTGCACAAATATCCAATATAGTAGTTGTAAAATAGTTGCATAGAAATTGTTAATGAGTGCTTTAGTTATTCGAATTGTAATATAGTTGTCATATGTAATTTTTGTGCAACTTACTAACAAAATCAAACAATGGTTGACCAAAATTATATGTATGGTGTGTACATTCATTTATATATAATATAAGGACTAATATGCAACTACAAAAGAATTCCAAAAATTTATATTGTGACATTTTATTCTTTAATTCCCTATATTTCCATGGAACAATTGTAGTGTAATCATAAATTGGTTGTTTCAAAGCTTTATTTACATGATAATGAAGTTTTTGCATACATGATTTTTCATAATTGTTGCTTCCAGTTATGTTCCAACCATGGATCACTATGTTGAATAAAACAGTGAATACATATAAGTGTTCTACCTATTTTATGCGGGGAGGGCTTTTTCTGCCTACAAATTAACAATATTATTATAATCATAGTTACCATGACACCATTCAAAACTTGGTGGGAGGCTTGCATATTCCAATAATGGGTTTTAATATTTGACATGAATCTACTTATTTTAACACAATTTAATTTATTTTAACTTAATCTAACCTAAATAACAAAGTTTATTTTAATTTAGCTTGATGTAACATAATGTAACATAATTCAAACTAATTTAAGCTAATTTAAATTATTTTTATCTTAGTTTAATTATCCTAATTTTAATAGAGCAAAATATAAGTAACTTAGTTTAGCCAACTTTAGTTGGTTTTTAAAAAACCAAATTTAACCAATTAACCAAATTGAAGCATTTAAATCTTTAGATATTATGGCTACCTACCATAATTTATTGTAAAAATTTGAAAATATATATCTTTTATTTCATAAATTCTGTTTTTTTTCTTTGAAAAAAATCTTTTATTGATGTTATTGCCCCTTTAAATGGGTAAAAATTAGCCACAAGAAGAAAATTTAATTAAGTAGTCAATATATCTATTTAATTTTCAATAAAATATTTGTTTAGCAACATGAATCATATATTAATACAAATGATTAATTACACAAATTTGAAAAAAAAATCACAAAATATTATTATTTTAAAGATGTAAGAATATATTTTAGCTTCATTTACTTTGTAAAAGTAAAAGCAACATAATTTGGTGAAATTTTAGCATTAAATAGTTGGATTAACCCCTCCTCTACCCCCCCCCCCCTCACCCCCTCCTCCCGCCCCGTCTCCTTTTCAGTTATTTATCCCTACTTTAT
>Ga0116229_10006581_pt1 | contig 18649 bp, 15 predicted proteins | sample S1TSphgellanicum_3_FD_87313 | JGI IMG/M metagenome (GOLD analysis project Ga0116229, IMG submission 87313) | Host-associated microbial communities from peat moss isolated from Minnesota, USA - S1T2_Fc - Sphagnum magellanicum MG | ecosystem: Host-associated > Plants > Peat moss > Unclassified... | reverse complement strand
TTTTTTGGGATTTTTCTCCCCTTCTCTTAAATTAACAAAAATAAAGAAACAAAATAAAAAATAAAAAATAAAAAATGAGCAGAAAAATCTAAGGCTACGTATTTACTTCTTTTTTTATCTTTTTTTTTTTGATGACGTCTAACCAGCAGCTTCGGGGAGCATTCACAACAACCGTGCAGGAGGAGAGGTTGCTTCCGGTCCGAAGTAAGTAACGACGGGGGGGGGGGGCCACGGGTGCATTATGCACCGGGTACACACTAGTTATAAGTTAATCATATTGGTAAGACTTGTGGAAATCTACACATGTTTTAAGACCATAGTCCCTCAAGCACTACATAATTTGAGTATACTAAAAATATGGTAACTTTTTATGTAACTATGGAACTCGAAACCCATTCATCACAATATATTCTAAAAAAGACCATAGATCGTCATGGCCACATTTCTAATTCATTATTTGAACACTACAACTTATTGTGATATGTGGCTAATTAAACCCACATAATAGGTGGCAAAATAGTAGGAACCCCAATAATAGTTTTTGATAACTAGGTAGTGAACTCGTATATAGATATTTAGTCTTCCAATCAACTATCTTTAGGGATCCATAGTCTGCCTATTAAGACAAATGCATAGATAATGTTATCTCAAGTGAATTAAACTTCAACAAGTTTAAACTTGTTGTGATATAGGTTTGTAGCAACCAATCGTAGGCTCTAAATTTGACAAGGTTTAACAATAACCTAGGGGACTGAGGTATTTAGTCTTCCAATGAATTCATCAAAATGAAATGTACATTTGATCATTCACAATCTTCATAGGAACTTAAAAGCCCACATAGGCCCCCATGCAAAATTTGCAATGAATTAAACTTCATATGTGTTCTAATTGTGATATAACCAACACAATAAGCTACAAAATGAAAAATGTGGGATTAGTGATCCAAACCCTAATGAATGGGACTTCATATTGGGGAAATTTGATAAGTGGTAGATGGAAGCACGACCTAAATAATGAGAACCCACCAACCCATGACAAATATGAAAGTTAATAGCTTAGTCAAATCTTGAAGGGAGATTGTATGTTGGTTTAACGCAAAATCTGGAAAACTTTGGACAAAATCTGACCCATGTAGTCCCCCATACCCAAAATTCAACTAGACTAGAAAAACACTATGTAATCGAAAATATATAATTTTAGACTTGGATAGTTAGATGAAAACAATCCATCCCCGCAATATGAATTCAATTAAATCCAAAAGTACATATAATTCTATTCAATATGGTTTCCATAAATGGCATTTTCATGCAATGTGCCAAATCCACATTATAACTAAACATGATTAAGCTTTGGCATTTTTTAATGAACATAGCAAGGTAGTCTTGATCAACCCTAAATATGATAAACCAATACAGTCTTCTAATGTTGTGTGATTTTGCTCCAAAATACAAAAATTTCCCATACATCCTATTGAAAAAAACAATATGGAGTAGTTGTAATAAACTTAAATTATAATATAGGTTGTTCTTACAAGAAAGACTTATAATCATGGATTCCTAGGTTCAATAAGATCATGTAACAATACTTGAAAAGTTTAAAAATTATGTATGAAACAACAACAATTTGTTTTAAAATGTCAAATTTTTGATTTATAAGTATTTTGATAGTTTATAAAGAACTTTTAAAGTTGTTTGCCCTACAACATAAAAGAAAAGCCTAAAGGTTTTGCTAACTTTCTCTACAACCTTAAAAATTTAAAGTAAAACAAACTTGCAACTTTCAAAACTTGAGCATGGCAAAAAGGACCTAGAGTTCATGGGAGAAGTTCAAACAAGTCAAAACTAAAAGAGAAATCGATACAACACAAAAAAAACTGAGATGATTTTAAAAGAACTTGAGTTTCCATGAGGTACTAAGTTGGTTTTTCTTCATACAAATGCATGCCTTGTCTTTTCTTCACAATGTCTTTTTGATTGGGACTTACTCAAGTTTTGGAATCCCACCATGCCAAAACGATGGCCTTAGTTGTGGCAGCCAGAATGTTTACCTTTTTCTTCCATATAGCCAATGACCAAAGAAAATTTCCTATAAATCACATGGACTCCCTATGGCGAACTGCCATGGCAACGTTCCTAGGATGGACTTTGAGTAACTGTGCTTTCTACCTCAATGAAAATGTCAAGCCACCACTCATAAGGGCTACCAGAATTGCATGCTTTGTAACCAATTTTGCATTAGTGTTTGGTCTTTTCACCTCAAACAAGGAGTGCGCTACCCCTGACAATAGCTCTTTTTCTATAAGTGCATCCTTTGCCAACCCCATAAGGTTTGGAATGACAACTTTCACAATGGGTTCATCCATCACCTTTCATAACACAAGCCTATTCGTGAGGATGCTTGGAAATGCAACAAGGGTTTTCTCAATTGATTGAAGTATGACATTTGCTGCCCTTTCAACCTTTCGATCCAGCACAACTTGGTCATCATTTTCTTCCTCAACTTATTATGCAATTCTTTGAGCTTTTCTTTGAAAGTTTGATGTTCTTGTTTGTGTTGTACAAAGTTTGCCCTCTTTATGGCACCTCCTCTTCTGACCCCTAATTTCCTTTCCTTGTCTCTTGTGTTACCCATGACTTTCAGCCATCAACACATCCACGGTTATTTTAGAAATAAATTAGACTATATAACGAACAATGGTAATAGACTTGCTACCTTACAAAATCACCTCCCCTAAGCCCAAACATAGGTTTCAAACGAGCTACATGTTGCCCCCTAAACCTAAGCTTCAAATGACCTACACATTGCACATGCTAATGTCACACTTTTCAAATCTAGTTTTTGGGATATCTCCAAGTAAAATGGTATAGTCCCTATTAACATTGCCCCAAATAAAAGTTGTGAATAAATCCATTTTGAGAGGGGAAAATTTGAAAAACATTAAATATTGCATTTCATAGGGACTTTTGAAAATATGGTCTAATTTTAATGGTTAAAAAGTCCCTATCTATCTTTTGGCTATGTTAATCAAGGTTAGCGTTATTGATATGAGTTCATAATTTCATTCTATAACATATCTTAAATCTTTAGCAAGAATTTAAAATGTAAGTTAAAACAAATTTATCCACTTTTTAATTTCCTAGCTAAATGACCAATCCATAATAAATCCTTTCAAAAGTCCATTGTTGTTAAGGGATAAATGGTTCTCAAAAAATAATTACATAGGCTTTTTCAAATCAAGTTCTTAGTCTAGAAACAAGTTTCAATTAATGTATCTAAGAATGTAAATATATTTTTAAATGCATTTGAACAAAGGGAACCCTAGAAAGTGGTACAAAGTGTCGCAAAAATGAACCATTGTAGCTTGCATTCACTTAGTAAAGGGTTGGGGGACCTTCCAAAAAGTTCAATAATGAAGTCCAGCACACGATTGTTTTCATAAGTGGCATTGTGAACTTCAATGCCCTCTTAAAATGTCCCATTATTTGCCATATATATAACATTGATTGTTCAAAGCAAACAAAGTCTTCACATGGGTGTAGTCACAATCAAAAAATGATGTTAGACGACAAAGAAAAATAGTCAAAATTGGAAAAATATTTATGTTTTACCATTTAAAACCATGGCAATCATGGCAAGTTGTTCCTTTTTCATTCATATGAATGTTAGGAAATTCAAACCAAAAGTCTATTTTATAAAATTTTAAGTTTAAGTTTTGATTTAGGACCTTTGAAAGTGAATATTTATTATTTCAGAAGGAATCAATTTTGTAAAGGACTATCAAAAGGACTCATATAATAATAAAAAATTGATAGAAAAAAAGAAGAAGATAAAGACCTCTTAGCCACATTAAAAAAATACTCGTACCCTAAAATATGTGAAACTAAAAAACTTTAAAAATTCAAAGAACGTTTCAAGATTGATTCATAATTTTAGAACTTCAAAAGTCCTTTATCACATATAAATGGGGCATAATGTATAAATGCATTCACAATCAAATGAGCTAATAGTGATGAAGGATTCAAGGACTACAATCTTTTTTATAATCATTTTCACTTTTTGATAAAAAAGATTTTTGGGATGAAATCTTTTGCAATATGTTACTAAAAATACAAATAATTTTTTCAATAAATCATATTTTCTGTATTAACTTTTCATGAGTAATTAAATTTTAAAAAAAATGTACAAATTTTACTAAATTTTGCATATTGTTTTGAAAAATTATCTTAATTTCAAATTGTATGAAAATATGATAGTTATTTAATTTATTTATTTTTTCATAAACTACAACTTTGTTTTAGATGTTAAGTACATTACACCCCATTTACATGTGGTAAAAGACTTTTGAAATTTTAAAATTATGTTCAATAGATTTTTTAATTTTTAAAAATTTCAAATTTCACAAATTTCAAATTGTGAGTGCTTTTTGAGTGTGAATAATCAATTAACATCTCTCAATTTTTTTTCATCAAAATTCCTTTATAAATATAGTTTTTAGCTTAGTATTTTACAAAATTGATTACTTTTGATGCAACTATTGTTTAAGTTCAAACGTCCTTTATTAAAACTAAAAGCCAAAATAATTTATTTTGAATTTTTCAACATTCATATTATTCATTTAACACTACATTCCATGATTAACATGGCATTAAAATGGCACCACAAAAATATATCTAACAAAATTACAATTTTTATAAAGTTTTAGTGATTGTCCAACATGCTTTTTGGTTAGTTTGATTGTGATTGTACCCATACATGATGTAATAAAAAAAATTGTAGCTTATTATACAAGAAAACATAAAAATTAAAAAATCAATTTGTGGTTATGATTTCAAATTGTTATCATTTAAAAATGAAACATAAAATTTACAGGGAATTAATACACTTAAAAAAATTCATATTTATTCAAAAATTATAAACACAATTATAAGCATTTAATATAACAATTTTCAAAAAAAAAATTCACAAAAACATTTGTATGAAAAAGTTATTTTTGGGCAAAAAAACATGTAGTCCTTTTTTAAAGTAACACCATTGGTCATTTGATTTTGTTTGCACCCACATGGGGGGAAGAAAACACTAATAATATGGAAAGTGTGAATCTTATAATCGACTCACTCACTTAAAAAGTCTTAAGTGTGATTCGAATTAGTTTCAATCACCTTCACACACATTTTGGTTGCTTTTGGTTGCCATGAAAAGGTGGATTTCATTATTGACTAAAAATTAAAACTAGCCCAAATTGATTAACAATCAAACAATTTCAATTGCCATTTAATGGCTAGAATATTTGGGTTGCACATAATCGTTAGATGGTGACCGAAATAGGTTTGGTTGCCTCCAAGGCACATGAAAAAGTTAGCAATCGAAGGTGATTGAAATAACTTTGGTCACTATCGATCATTATTATTTAGTTAATGATCAAAAAAATTTAGTTGCCAATTGGATAGTTACGACAGGTGGTGACAAAAAAAATTTCGATCACCATGGTGGACAATGAATTCAAATGGAAACAATAATATTTTGGTTGCCATCTCGAGTAGATGTTCAAGTGATGACTAAATTTTTTGGTGGCCATTTGACGACTATGTATTGCTTATGAATGCTAGTTGTCAAATGCGACCAAATGTTTTTTAGTTGCTAGGTGATTTGCCCCTTTGTTAGTGATTAAACTCAATTTTGGTCACCATTATGTTCATATAAAGGGTTTTAAGTTAGAATTTGAAAACTTTAGGATTGATGTGTATGGTTTAGATTGTGGGCAATAATTGTTGCAATATGTTTGGAAGAAAGTTCTCATTCCTTTGAACAATTTGGGTTGTCCTTGTGATTCCAAAAATGTTTAATTATAATTATCATGTTTTTTTATCCATAAGCAACCATGTTGAATAATCAAGATGAAGGTGAAAAAGCTAAGGAGACCAATTCAAACATATTTCTTGATGGGACAACCACACAATTGTGACATGGGATTATGAGAGAATAGATGTCATATATTTTCCATGTGAGGAAGAAAGAAAATATCATGTAGATATTGCTTGATTATTAGAGGACTTGCTATACAAAGAGATCCCCATGACATTTTATGTCAACACTAAGCATGTTGTGGATAGGGAATGAATGTTCATAGCTTGGGATCATAATGGTATGAATGTCAATTAAATATTTTTCGTGCGTGTTTGAAGCATATATGTTTTGGATGTCACAAATATGATTTTTTCAAGGAGGATTTAATCACCTACATAATTCTTTTGAGAACAAACAAACATTTGGCCTAAACAAGTACAAATAGGTCATGGAAAACAAATTTTTTGGTGAAACTAAATAGTTCTTTGAAATACACAAAGTTATTGAATTTAATGGGGTTGTTGGAATGGCTTCATTGCAAGGTCTTAGATGTGATGTCTAATTTGATGTAATGGTTTGAAATTTTTTATCCATAAAAGGACAAGGTGTTTTGGATTGTGGAGGTGATAGAGTTGTGGGATAAGGTGGCATGGTGAGCCAAATTGAACAATTGTTTTTGAACAAGGCACGATTGGCATTGTGGATGGAAGAAGGGGCTTGAAAATTTCTTTCCCAAACTCAAAACTAAGACATTTTGGTGGATTCCAAACACAACAAATATGTAGCCGTTGTTAGGTGGGGATAATTAAGGTGGTCATGGTGTGGTGCACAAGGTGTGAATTGAAAGGTTTGATCACATCCCAGACACTATTGAGTTGGTAGGGAAAACACCTAAAATGAATGATAAATGAGAAGCATGCAAACAATGGTCAATAGAAATGTTAACTTGCCCATGCAAACATTTGGATGTCATCAAATTCCTAACCATTCATTCAAACAACATGGAAGCTTACACATTGTGATGGAATGGGGGCATGTTTCAAGAAACGTTGGATTACAACATGAAATATATGCCCATTTTGGACAATCGAATGTTATTGTAGCAAGGAAAGTTGAATATGGAAAGGCAAAATATGACTTGTCACCTTTAGGTGTATTCATGTGAAGCTAGCATGGGCATTCATGAACATTATGAATGTAATACACCATTATGAAATTTTGCACAATAATTTGCCAAAGGACAACATCATGTTGCATTTTCAAACAAACAAACGAGATGTTGTGTACATTCGCATGTGTGAATGGGGTGATGTTGAATGCATGCAAAAGGTGATTCCATCTTTGTATGCATTTGTTAGGACTAGGATTTCATCAACGCGAGGTAAATGTGTTGGTGGGTGGCCCCAATTTTTTTTTGTTCATGGCAAGCTAGGAATTGCAAATTCTCTTTCACAAATGGGTGAAACCACACTATGGTGACCCCCTTTGGGGTGTCACATTAAACTGCTTTCCATGGATGTACATGTTTGAGTGTATCCCACCTTAAACTTTCAAAAGATTTTCACAATATTTTTGCATATTATGTTAGAATATAACCTAGGAAAAAGATTAAAAAAAATAAAAATTCATTTCATCTTATAAAGTGGGAGATTGGAGTATATTTGTGGAAACGAATGTAATGTACCTATGTATTCAAAAACAAAAATATATTCCAAAAAAAAATTAAATGATTTTTAGTCTTTATGAAAGTTGAAGGTATATTGAACCATGTCATTTCACATAATATGAATTATGTTTGGATACCATGTGATTAATTTGTAAATTTTCATTTCAAAAAATGAGTTTTTTGAGCAAATATGCAATAAATGTGTGGTAAATTGAAATTTTGACAAGAAACCACATCCACATAGAAGATGACAAGCATAGTTAGATGGACCATTTAAAATTTTTCATTAAAATTAATTATTTTAATGACTAATGAAACTTTAGAGTTAGTGTAATCAAAACGAGATTATGGCCCTATTGTATTAATGTATATTATAAATGTATTCATGGATCCTTCAATATAGATAACAAAATTTATTATTATTTTAAAAAATAAATTACATGACATTAGTTTTGTAAAAATAATTGTTGTAGGGCCCAAAAACCAAAATTGATACTCAAAATTAAATGTACAATGCTTTTGGAACAATTATATTATATGTATTATAATACTAGACCCAAAAGTGGCCCAAAGGGGGTCACTATAGTGTGCTTTCACCCAAATGGCCAAACAACACCAAAAAACTTTCAAATCGAAGGCATATTCAATGAGCGAAATTGCAAATGTGATATGATGTGAAGATTGGGATGTAGAATATTTCATGTACAAATCAACCAAGATGTCATTTCACAAGGTGATCCATAACATGTATGAATTGAATATAAAGGCATGATGATTTGTTCAACATGTTGTGAGCACGTTGATGGGGCCTCCATACAACTCAATTCCACCTAAAGAATTTTTGTAATTAGTTCATATTAAATTTGGTGTAGTTTGTATGAATTGTCAAAAATTATGTATTGTGAATTTGTTGATTTAATAAATTTAAGTATTATCAAGGATTCGTTTTGTCATGTGTGATTGCATTTGACATATGTGTGATATTGGACTTTCTATTCATATTGTGATTTTTCATTTTGCAAATGTTAAAAACATTTAAATAAATAACATGCATTCCATCATTTCATGTCCCTAAGCTTTTCATTTTTTTGGTGTGGAGATTTTTGCTAAAATTATGACGTAGCAAAAATAATGGAAAATTGATTGAAGTTCCATTTCCAAAAAAAAAATCTCAACAAAAGTTTTTTGGATAAGAAAAAAGAAATTTGGCCCAAAAACAATTCATTGAAAACCCTTAAACCCCTTGTTGTTTGTCAATAGAATTTGATTGCTAGTCATTGTGTAATGATTGAAAATTTGGCGATTGAAATTATTTATTGGTGACTAAAATTGTGGTGATGAAAAAATCTATGGCGATTGAAAAATGTGAGATCGAAAAAGGTGGCAAGTGAGCAAAAATTTGGCAACACAAAAATTTGTGGTGACCAAAAAAGGTGACAAGTGAGCCTTTAGTGATGGAAAATCTATGACAATCAAAACTTTGGCAACGAATGTTTTTTGATTAAAATTGGTGATGCTTGAAAAAGGTGGTGATTGAAAAGTCCTAATTGTGGCGACCAAAAACCATTTCAGTTGCCACAAGGTGTATGGTGACCGAAATGGGTTTAGTTTTTTTTGCCTTTATCTTTGCCCCAAGCAACCCAATATGAACTTTGACCTGGGTTGACTTAAGTTGACTTTATTTTGACATGACATAGGGTTTTGTCTATGTCCAGATGGACAAGTCATGTCATGGTAGACGTTCAATCATGTAATAACATTAATAACAACGTCTCCAAAAAAAATGCTTTTGGCCCACAAATGCATTTCTCAACGCCATATTAGTTAAACTTATTGTTAGAGCCAAATTTGCAATACTTTGAAGGGGGTGGAGTGGATAAGGAATTGTCTCTATTGTGTTCACTATTTTTCATTGTACAAAAATATATATTTTTTGGAAATGTAGTAGTAAAATAAAATAAAATAATACATCAATAACATAAGATAAGTGTAAATCCTTGGTAAGCCAACAATTAGAAACCTTCCAAAGTACATGATGAAAAGAAATGTTATGTAGTTTGGGGAAGCTAAAAAGAGGCTCCAATCTCACCTTGCCTGTTGAGTGTGCTCTTCCCATGGGAATGTGAAAATCATAGCCAAAGGTTCTTTGATGCAACAATGAAACTTACATACTTGATGTCCTTCGTACTCCACTTGTACCACTAGTTCATGGTCAACTTCTAAACCTCATTCCCTAAGGATCCATGGAGGTGGGACAAATTCTTTTTCAAAACTAAAATATCATCTTGCAATCCATCTCAACTTTTTTGTTTAGGTGTGATACTTGAACATGAGGTCATCACCTTGCACAACTAATGGCAATGCAACAAGCAACTCACTAGAGTTAACTTCATAAGGTATTTAATATTATACCAACACTTGGGAACAAACCTCTTCTTTAAACCCTAGTTTGGGCATGACACGCTGAATAAAGAATTTGGAGAATAGAAAGAGTGGATTAGTATCGTATGAGTTATTTCATTCATATTGAATATCATGATTTGCAATTCTTTTATAATGTTCATTTATAATGACTGTGATTAAGTAGGTAGGTATTTGGATGTAGGTGAATGATTAGGGTAGTTGGGAGAACATAGGCGGCTATTTGGTATGTAAGAGCACATAGGTGATTAGTATTTAGGCAGGAGGTTGTAGGTGGTTAATAATATAAGTGAGTAAATGGTTGTGTAGGTCTGTATTTGGTCAGTACTCAAGTGGGTGGTTCGTTGGTGGGTAAGGGGCAAGAATGTTGTCAACCTCTATTTTTGTGGTTCTAAGAAAATTTATGTTTACATAAAAGCTTGCTCAAATCTTTTTTTAGGGTAATTGAAGGGCATGTTATTTAACATATATTTCTTACACTCTTTGGGGGGGCATTTCCAAAAGGGAAATACCTACTAGAGTGGGTATTTTATTGTTTGAAATGTCATGAGAATAAGAAAAAAAATTCAGCATGTCTTTATGCTCAGTAAAGCCCAAGGTCAGGAAAGCACATGCCTTTGGGCTTTACCCTACACAAAAGCTCAAGCAAGAATGTCATGTGATGGCTTGCATTTAATGTGTGTTCATTTTGCTTTCAAAACTTAGGTTAGGGCAATTGGATTGCCTTTGTTAACCTACTTTATGGTGTTGTACATTGTCCCTAATCCCACCCCCCAATTTGGTATAATAAGGCCATTACAACAAATTGAAACAGTTTGATTGTGACCATTTTCCACATTGAAATTCTCACACACATTCCAAACCTCAAATGATTGTTATAAGGTCAAGTTCCAATGTTTTGATCACATTTTTCAAAAAAGTTTCAACCTCTCCTACCTTTCACCATATTACACTTGTCCTAGAAGTATGGCATTCCAAGATGCAACATTGTGTGTGAGCATCTTCTTGAAAACTTTCCTAATGTCTTTTATGCTCAAGTACCCATTTTACATACATGTCTCTTGAAGGTTTTTCTCATGTCAAATTTGTCATACTGTGTGAACTATTTAGTTGTTTTGTTATGTGGGGGGTTATCCACAAGCGGTTTCACATCTATCTATTTTGGAGATTCTAGAGAACATTTTTGTTATGAAAGCTCAAGCAAGAATGTCATGTGATGGTTTCCACTTAATCTGTTCATTTTGTTTCAAAACTTGAATTCCTTATTTTGAAAGTGAATGTGTGTTATAGCTAGATAATCGCTTAGTGATGATGGTGTTAATTACACTAGATTTGTGTATTGAATCAGTTGTCTTTTTTTTGTCATCAATTTCATTCACTAGACTTTCCATTGGTGATGAAGCATGACAAAACGCGATTTGAGCTCCTGACGGTATGTTGGATTGACTCTACCATCGTGGACCCGAACCAAGTCAACAATAGGCACCATTTTAAAAGGAGCATCAAGATGAAACAGCATGTTTCCCATTCAACATTTAAGTAGTAGGCATTAGCATGGAGGCTTTTACTGGGCAACCCAAAGGAATCAATAAAAAAAATGTTGCAGATTTGCTCGTAACATGAATATATTATCAAAAAACTCCTAGCACTGTGTTCAGAACTGAGGCAAGTTCCCAGAGGATTCTATTTCGGTGAACTTGTGCCTGAGCAGAATTGCACAATTGTTATCCAGACCAAGTGAAGCTCAAAGCATGGTGTAAATTGCTGATTGTTGCTTCCACAAGCATCTATCTACAATAATATTTACAGTGTTTTTATGCAACAACCAGTCATGAATAACAAAGATGCAACTCTGTAAGAAATTCTCAAACAACAATTCCACCTGCAATATACATGACAGTGCACAGCCTACTGTAGTGTGGGCACATGGAGGAGGTGTAACATAGAACACACAAACTAGTCTGTGAACAGTCAGGAGCTATGTTGCTGCTGTGCTCCTGCCCAGCCCATGCTGCTTGCCTACGTCAAAAGAGGCAGGAACAAAATTTGTAATCAGACCTGGCACTGATACTGGTACAATGTGACACCCAGATATGTGAGATCTTGGGCTGTGGCTTCGGAAATGACCAGATCCAGTTTGATTTTTGGCTCTCTCCTCCTTTGGGCTTCTCAGGTTTCTGTAAAGATAATACAATATGGCAGGCAGTTCAGTTTCACTGATAAATCATTCCAACCAGACAAAAAAAAATTCTCAATTTCTGTGTCAAAGTCCTCTGTCTAAGCAAACAGGACAAGCACTGTAGGAAGCATTCAAGAATGGTGTGGACTTCACCTTGCAGAAAGTGGCTGGGAACTATTTACACGCCCCTTTGACATGCTGAGCAGTTTGCTGGATTTCTGATGCTGATCCCTGTCAACTTGCGTGGCAGCAAACTCTTTCTCTGTAGCTGTCACTTCTTCACACATCTTCATAGCATCAACTTCTTTTGCCTTGCTCAACAGTTCCACTTTCTCTGAAAGCATCTGTGGAAAAAAGGCCATTGTAACTTTTCAACAATGGGGACTGACAAACAATACACAAAAGACAAACCAAATGTCAAGGAAGAAACCTTCTAGGTTTCTTTGGTGAATCCCCTAAGGAAACAGAAAGCACATACCTCAACTCTATCATGTTTGTCTTCGAGGTTCTGGTCCTTTTCATGGCTTGCTTTCTTCACCAAAATGACCTCTTTCTGCAAGTTATCAGACTGCAAGCCTGAAACAGTGTCACCAACATCATCAGTGGCTTGATTGTTGGATTCCACATTTTCATTTGCAACCTCAGGTACCTTCAGGTCTCTAGCTACTCTACTCTCTATATTTTTCTTTGATTGAGTTTCTGAGCTTCTTGTTACATGTGCATTGCCTTTCCAGGCTGATAGGAGATGTTCAGATCCACTTGAAGACTTTGACTATTGGTGCACTATTTTCAGCATCTAGTGATCTATCACAATCAAAGAACTTGGATGTTGAACTAGCCAGGGAGGCTCTGAGTTGAGACACACCAGCAGAGAGTTGATTTCTGGAGCCATCTGTGACTACTGATTCTTCAGATCCGTTTGATTGGCATCCTAGAGAACTGTTGCTGGCAGAAACTGTACATTTGGGTCCTTTCTTGGATGATCTCTGCGGTGTACCAGTAATGCTGGATATCTCTAATCCTTCCTCGAGAACTTTCAGCCGCAGTTGGAGTTTGTCCTGAACATTAACATGGAAATCAGCAAGGCAACTTCATAGGATATGCAAAAATTGCATTAGCATTCATGAATAAGGAAGTACCTTCAGTTGTAGTTCATTTTTAGCAGATTTCTCCATTGCAGACAACTTGTCACGAAGTTGCTGAATCTCCCCCTACATTCACCACTTAAGTATCAGATCAGGCCAAATCTCTGAGAGCCTAGAAAAAATCTTTTGAAGTAAACACTAATTGTCATGACTTGACATGAGCTAGCAGATAAGCTGATGATGATGCACCTTTGCAGAATGCATGGTTCACAGTCTGTACATAACTGAAACAGAAACTTGACACCGAAACATGTCAGACATCACTTGATTACCTGCATAAAGCGCCTCTCATCAAGCCATTGCTTCACGGGCATGAGCTTGTCCTGTGAATCCTTCCAGCTATTGGCCACCACTGTTGCAACTCTGTTAGCACTGACTTTTGCACGAGCAAGCTCACGCTCCAGAGTTTTCTTCCCTTCCTGCCAATGAGATGACCAAGTAGATGAGAGGAAATGAAAAACAATAAGAACCTAAAGTAAATGAGGTCAGTGCATTTTGTGGTAGGACAAAAATTATACACTTTGATAATAAGAGCACTCAATCTTGAATCCATAGGAAGACCTAAAGAAGTCGTAAGCCAGGATTTACCAATAACTCATGAACTTGCCGTTGATAATCTCTTGCTGCATTAACAGCAGCACCTCCTGCTACTACTGCTTCTTCTAGTTCAACAACTGTTCTGCTCAGCTTCTCAACTTCAGCAACCTTTTGTCGATGCATTTTATCAAGAAACTTATTGTCTTCCTGCAGTAAACTTCACATCAGCACAAGATATCTCATGAAACACTAGCACACTAGAGGGAAAAAAAATGGCAATGAAATTAGTTGGTTCAAGGGTAAGGCAAATATTCATCCTAAATTGAGGACAAACAACCTGCAAAATTTCAATTTGTCTCAGAAGCTCTTGATTCTGGTTCTGCAAGCAATCAACTGTAGTTGCCTTGGCCTCAGCAACCTCCACTGTCCTTCCAGCTTCAACCAATGCAGCCTCCTTTGACTTGGTCAACCGTTCAAGTGCTCTGTTATTCTCTTGCAACCTTGCAATCTGCCACCAATCCCAAGGAAATTATGAAGGAACTGCAGAACAGCATTCTTGACAGGACTACATCATAAGGGAAACAACTACAGAGTGTGCATCAATGAGCAAAATGTCAAGTTATACTTACTTCATGACGTGCAAGCTTAAGCTCAGCTTCCAGAGGAGCAAGGATGGCCTCAATAGGTGGCAGGTCTTCATCTTTTTGGGCAGCCTGTACCCTTCGCAAAGTTGCCTCTGCAGCAATCTGTCCACACTGTGCTGCTTTCTTCTCACTGTTGATTCTCTTCAATTCCAGATTCTGTCCACACACGATCTCTTTTTAGAGCAGACTGCGACAACCATTCTTCATACCAACCCATTCACAAGTCACTGTATGAATGTCTGTGTAGGCAAAGTGATGTGCAAACTAACACTAGTCCCTGTGCAGCACAGCACAGTACCCTGAGAGAGGGTGTAGATATAAAATTCCAAACCTTGTTCTCTAGGAGAGTCTCCGTTGACTTCAGCTTCTGGTCAACCTTCTCCAGCTGATCAGCAAGCTGGAAAAGAATCAAAAGGTACCATTCTGTCAATCACCACTTCAATGGCAGTTCACGACTACTTAGATTGAGCACAAATTTCAGATCATTAGTCAGACAAGCAGGCATCGGTGCTCGCTCAATACATAAAATAGAGACAGATGAATCACAAACACATGAATGCCCTACGCAAATGCAACACACATAATGAAGCCATGGCAGAGAACGCAAGGGACCTTACCTCTTCAACTGCTTTCGTCTTCAAACGCTCAGACAACTTCAGAGCTTTTACTTCAGCTTGAGCTTCAACCAATTCACGATCCTTATCTAGTGACATGAAAGAGTGCACAAGATCAGAGCTTCTCCCACATATAATATCGCACATCCTCCATTGATAACAATTGCTCTATCTTCCTCAGCTGCCAGCAAACAGTACCTCATTCATTGCGACCCTTTCCCCCCGATGAGTTAAACAAAACAAGTGGGTCTTTTCTTCGAAACACACCAATAGTTTGGTTAAAGAATGTGCAAGATGTCTCTGTACTTAGGACATCTTTCCATTAGGCTCTGATCATTTTCGTTAAATGTTTTTCCAACTAGCTGTGCTCACAGTCATATCGTAGCTCTATGACTCAAGCATTAACCAATTGCAAGAGCTTCGAGAGTTCATTTCTTGAGAATAAACTGTGACTCATCATACAATGACATCTATCCTTTTTTCATGAGAACATGTGTTCCTAACATGATTGATTTGATGTTTGAACGCGACATTTGCAGCTCTCCAATGGAAAGTGCATGTCCCTGCAGCAAGAAACAAGGCCCTGTGTCAGTGGCTTTCCATTAGGCTGCTGTGATCACAGCACGCTGCGACACAGTTAGTCACAGTGTGCTGTGATCACAGCAGCCTAATGCAAAGAGAAACCTTAGTCATTTGAGAGTGGTTTTGCAGTCTTACCTTTCACCACGTTCTCGAGGCGAGTAAGCTCCATCCTTATGGGATCAGAGCCGTGCAGGAGGTTGAAGAAACTGTCGTCAGTATCCACAGTTGCACGCACACTGTTCTTGCGGTTGGGCTTAATACCCTCCGCCCTGGTCAGGCATGACAATTGCGGTGTTTCGTTTCCAACTTGTGAAGCTGCACTAGAGTGCTTCCTGATCCCAGCGTCGTGTGAGAAATCATCATATCCCACAACAGTACTAATCGGTTCTTCCATTGCTTCCTCCTCTAGAACTAGTCACACAGCAGGACAGAATTGCAGTTCCGCGAGGCGGCTAAAAGGAAAAAATTATGCGCAAGGGCTAATTCTAGATGGTGGAAGTATAACACACGGCATTATTGCACACATTGAGCGTGGAGAGCAAGATTGTGCTTGCAACAGTAATAATAACAAAAGATGCAATCTTAAGTCGCAATGCGTCTTCCATTATTTTACGTGCACATTCCGTTTTCTGGCATTTCCTGTAGCTTGCATCTCGCGCTCAACTGATAACTCTCCAGCGTAGGTACACACGGGCTGACTGCAGACAGAGAGAAGCCACACACACTAGAGACAATTCCGCCAATTTCGTTGCCAGGAAAAACCACCTCAAAACAAAAAAGATTGAATTCGAACTACAAAAAAAAGAATTCACGAAACAGAACTCGGTTCCAATTAAGCGAAGCTTGAGAGAAAAGAATGTCCGTAAAGAAATTGCTCGCTCCGATTTATGCACGCCACGAGAGGCGAAGAAGCAACAGCTGCGGCCATCGCTTGCCGCTCAACAAGAAAAACAAAAGCAGCGAATGTGCTGCGTGCGTGCGACACTGCAACGAATCAGTCGATGATGAAAGACGATCAACGAATGAAATAAAGATGAAACAGAGATGAAACGAAGATCAGTGAACTAGAATTAATTTTTTTTTGCAAAGAGGGAGGGGAAAATGAAAAAAGGGCAAAAAAAAAAAAAGGAAAAAGGAACCCTCTTTCTTTCCTTTTTAAAAAAGGTTTTTTTGGGTTGCTTTTGTCATTCACCTCAGCGTGCACACAGCAACGAACCCATCGATGATGAAAGAGGATCAACGAATGAAAAAAAGATGAAACAAAAATCAAAGATCAGTAAACTATAATTTGTTTTTGAAAAGAGGGGGAGAAAAAAGGGCCAATAAAAAAAGGAAAGGAACAAGGAACCCTTTTTTTTTTTTTTTTTTGTTGGGTTGCCTTTTTTGAGCTTTTGTTTGCTTTTGCCATCCACCACACATGCACACCACAATGGTTTGGTGGATGATGAAGGAATGAAATAAAGATGAAATAAAAATCAGTGAACTAGAATTTTTGCAAAGAGGGGAAAAAGGGAGGGGGGCAAAAAAAAGAGGAAACGAACAAGGAACCCTTTTTTTTTTCCCTTTAATTTTTTTTTGGGGGGGGGTGGGGGGGGGGAGGGTTTTCTTTCACCACTTACCCAAGTTTGGCCATCTGTTGTGTTCAAAATTTGGAATCAAGGACTTTGTATTTCACCCCCCTTTGGTTTTGTTAAACAGATTTGAGTATGAATGAATCTTTTAGATTGCACCGTTAGGAAATTTTGAAATTTTATCTTAGGTTTTTTTTTTTAATCAAGAAGAATAGGTATGAGCATTTTGTGGGATACATATGGCACTCCAAGATTCATTTCACGAGGAAAGGGGGAAATGAAAACTATTGGGTTTTGATTAAATACAAAAAAGGGTTGAATGAAAGTCAGTTTGATTGAAAGGGCAAGTGCAGACATAATGTGAGTGCCCCGACAAAAATGATAAACTACCCACCCACCATCAAGGGCATGTGTATGATATGGTTCAATGAGGAAATCCAGAAATTTTGATTCACAGCTCACAATGGATCTCATGATTTTGCACAAATCCTCAATTGCCAAAGGTCAAATGAGGAAATCCCAAAATTTCAATTCATAGGATGCAATCATATTATTTATGGCCAATTGCGTTTGTGATTCATACACATTTAAGAAAGACTTAACACCAATGGGAACTGGCATACTAATAAAGCACTTCTTTATCCATACAAGATGCTTTCCAACTTCTTCCTCAGAACTTCTTCCAGAACTCTCCAGCTCCAAGGGCATTACTAAGCATAAAAATGCAAATTTTTATTTTAAAAAAAAATCTTTTGATACTTGGTGGGTGTCATGGTAAAAAAAAAAAAAAGCATTGGAGGTTTCAAAAAACAACCACCTCTTGCACATGACATATTATGCTTTGAGAGTGTACCTCCAAATAGACTAGACAAATTTGTGAAGGCTTTTACATTAATTAAACCCCTCCTTTCATCACCCCAAGTTTAAAAGAGTTCATGTGTACATATGTGAGCTTAAAACTGTCTAGTGTGACCTATGCCACTGGCCCTAGTGTGAACATGATTATATAATTGGCTCACATGTGACTAGGACCCTGATGATAATGCCCAATTGTGAAAAAATATTTTAATATTTAAATCAATTTTCCATGACCAAAATTACTCAACATTCAATATCTCCCAAGCTTTAGGTCTAAAAACTACAAAATTGCATCCAAGAAACCCCCTTCAAGGACTTCTACCAGTACCAAGATCTTGTCCCAATTTCCTCTGAAGCATTAGTTTTGATTTCATTGAATTTTCTTTGGCAAAATTGTTCAATAATTAATAACTCTTGCATCATTAAGTCTAAATTATCAAAACTCAATTTGTGTACTCATCAAAGGCATTCCAATTGTACCAAGAGCGAGCATGGTTTGAGAGATCTCAATGTGACAAACAAAACAAACTACCTTCCTTCATAGATAGATCGATAAGTTTTGATTTATGTTGTTCAAATTATGATTCA
>Ga0116229_10006579_pt1 | contig 18651 bp, 11 predicted proteins | sample S1TSphgellanicum_3_FD_87313 | JGI IMG/M metagenome (GOLD analysis project Ga0116229, IMG submission 87313) | Host-associated microbial communities from peat moss isolated from Minnesota, USA - S1T2_Fc - Sphagnum magellanicum MG | ecosystem: Host-associated > Plants > Peat moss > Unclassified... | reverse complement strand
TTTATCCATAAAACCATGAGGAAGTTGTAAGCAGTTGGTAGAAAACCCAAGAATCAAAGCACAGCCTGCAGGGACAGGGTGTTGAAAACTTACAGTGATTTCAATGGGCACTTTGCTATCAATACGGGCAAGTGTATAAAGGTCAATGTAATCCACATCCAACCGTTTCAAACTTCCCTCACAAGTTGTTCTCACCCACTCTGGGTCACCTCGTATCGTGACTGTCCTATCTTTTCCAAAAATGCCTCCGAATTTAGTGGCAATTTGCACCTTTTCCCGGATGCCTTTGATGGCCTATTCACATGTATCAATTTTCCCCTCCCTTCAATTTTCCTTGATAATATAATTGAGCTGACATGTGGCATTAAGCTGCAAGACTGTGTTAAATCAAGTGCTTGATCCACAACAAAATGCTTTAACAATAATTCAGTGTTGTATGGTTCGATTGAAAATGAAAAGTTATGACTGAGAGCCAAGCTCTCTTTGAAGCGTTAAAAAACACAACTTCCTCATCAACAGAAAGACAACAAACCATGGTGATGTCAGCTGAGATCCAAGTTCCAGCTCACCATAGTTTTTACTCAAGGAGGCCATGGGTCAGTGTTTGTAAACACAATGCTCAACCAAAGAATCCCATGCAAAACAAAATTAGGCTCCCATTCACAAATTAGTGCAGTTGATTAGGGTTCTGGGTTATGTGCATGCAGAAATCCCTACAAACAGATATGCCAAAAGCATGCAAAGTGGGTGGGGTTGGAGCTATACCTTGCCAATGAGAATCTCGTTGGTATGAGGACCATAAAACTCAGCAGTGTCAAGAAATGTGACACCACAGTCCACAGCATACCTAATGAGCTCAATCATCTCTGCATCCGGCTTTGAAGGTCCATGGAATGCACCACTCATACCCATGCAACCTAACCCTAGAGCTGATACTTCCAACCCTTCAGGGCCCAGCTTCACCCTGGGGACAGTGGGAAGAATCCCAGATTCAGCAGATGCCATAACTCACACACAAGAAACCCAAGCCCGAATGCTGCTCTCCTCAACAACAGCAACAGCCACCAAAAAATGTCCGTGTCACAAAACAAAGCTCAATTCCAAATCTGAAAATCAAGTTTGGCACCAAGTTGATGCACACTGCAAATGGGAGCAATTGGTGTACAAAAGTAAGAAAACAAAAAATATATATATATACAAACAAAAATGCAAAGCTGCAACATCAGGCAGGACATTCAACCCTGAACCAATTTAAGATGTCAATTTAAGACTGCTGTCAGCAAACCGTGGTCATCATTCAGCAAGTACCTACTTAGTATATATCTATCTAAAAGCTAACAAAGTGAAACAACCCACGAAAATTCTCAAGATTTTTCTTTCAAGAAAAGCAAGATCAGAGTGAACCAGGAAAGGAAAGTTCAAAGGAAAGCACTACTACATCTTCCTACAGATGTTATATCAAGCTAGATCTTATTTTATTTTCTTGGAAAGGGAACTTGTTTGGCACACAAGTTCAAAGTCAAAATCCATTAATGCACTGCAAAACATTAAATGCACATGTCCCCACTTTTTTTTCTTTTTTTCATTTAGAGGTTATATATCTAAAGGACCTCTAGCTAGAGGAGGGGTTGGAGAACCAAATAGAGGAGGTTGTAAAGGAGGTTGTAGCTTTGAGAAATCTCTTGATGTATGTGTGAATTTGGAATGGAAAATTTGAGTAGTTATGTGAAAAACATTGCATGATATTTCTTTTCTTTTCTTTTCATGGAGTATAATAAAAAATAAGTTTGTTTGTTTTGTAGAAATAGGGTTGTAGGAGAGTAAACTACCAATTGCTAGACTACAACTAAGGTTGTAGCAAGATAAATGACCTTACATAGCAATGAAAACATTTGTTGCAACTTTGCAAGGCAACATGAGATGATCAATAGGTGGTAGATAGAACAACAGTAACAACAACACTTGCAACAATGATTTTTTCCTTCTTTATGCAAATTTTGAGTTGTTTTTAAAATAGTATTTCCTTTTGGAATTTTCAGAAATGTAAACTATCGCCTTGTTTTTTAAATATTTTTGTTGTTTGGATTCTTGGTCTCAAGTTGTCAGAGTTAATTGTTAATTTTTTTATTTTTGAATTCTTCCTGGCAAGTTAGTTATTCCACCAAAAGTTGGGACTTATAGAGTCTTGAGAGATAGTACTAAGATTTGCAAACCATACCATGATTTTTTAAAAAAATTCTTTGGTTTAGGATTGTTACATTTCATGTGTATGTTAGTAATTGTGAATTTTATTTTATTTTATGTTTGTTGTTGTTTCTAGATTTATGGAAGAAAAATGAAAAAAAAAAAGTGTTTTCCGTATTCTGGGAAAAGTGTTGATGAAGAAGTGAGATTTGATTTTGGGTTGAGAAGTAGGAAAAAAAAAATTGGAGGCAGAACTCTACTACAAAATTGTAGGTGATGGTGGTGCTATAGTGGCAAACATCAAATTAACACTTGTGGGAGATATTGTACCAAGAGGGAACACCCAAAACTACGAATATTCCAATCTATTGATAGTGATAAATATTTTCTTAAGTAAAGGAAGGGTAAAAAGTAGAAATTGGGGTGGGAATTTAATGTGAAAGGACTCTAACTTTTGGATGTGAAGGTGGGGAAAGATAGATCTATCCATGGAAAGGCAATAAACCCCAAAAACCTTAACCAAACTTTAGGGCTTCACAACAAAGCCTATTATGCCACTTGTTGGATTATAGTTATCAAGGAAAAGGTAAATCACTGCTAAGTAGCAAGATGAACTAATTTGTGATTAATGTTTCATCTTGTTATAAAATCACCATGAATTGGATGTGGACAAGGAACTACATAATATAAATGGAATTACTCCATGAATTAGAGGAAATTAACACAAAAGAGAGTCGTCAATGAAAAACAATTCAAAAAAAGTTTAAGCACTAATGGAGGGTGAGAAAAATTTGTCTCGTTCTTGAAGAACAAAGGAACAAGCCTTGGCGAGCAAAGCGATAAATACCACCTACTTGTACCATTCTCAAGAAGTGAGTCTGGATTAGATGCAACAAGCTTGAATGTGGAAGAGGACACCACCTCGCCCCATAAACAATCCCAAAAGCAGAACCAAGCATAGGCATATGGAAATGTTTTTTTTTCTAAGGGGGACCCCTAATCAATTTAAGCTCCATGCTGCTAGGCATTACCAGTGACAATCAACTATTTTTTCATATGGTTTTCAATAATTCATCATTATTTATGTCAATGTGTAATTTAAATTAATATATATTTCATGGACATGAAAAGACACATGTTAATTTGTTTTGTTATATTCAAGTTCTTTCATGAATAGAGGAGAAAAATAAGATAGTTATAAAATGGGGATAGTTATTAGGAAAGGTAAGAAATAGTTATTAAGAAAGTTAATAAGAAAGAGAAGTAATTATGAAAAAAAATGAAATAGTTAAACTTGAAAATGAAGCAATTATTTCTGAAATTGTCTTTGTAATGGTCCTTGGACAACCATACGAAGAATTCCAAAAATTTCTCCAGATACCAATTCCGATTACTCATCACTAGAATTTTCAACAAGAATGACCGCTAGAAAGAGCAGGCAATAAAAAAAACTTGGAAAACCAAAAATTACAAAATTTGTCAAAGACAGAATCCTAAGGAATTAAGCTTCGATACCATGAAGGGTACCATGAAGGGTGGCCAGGAATATTAATAACAACAATATTAATCATAGCTAGTGCACTTTCGTCACTAGCTGATCTGTGACAGACAACTCTTTCACCTTAGGACTTCTTTATTGTCATTGATCGTCATTTCATAGCCATAGGTCTTATTTGCATAGGTTTTCACCTTATTTATGTTGATTGCTTGCTTTTGTTTTTTCTTTGTGTTGTATCTACTTGTGCTCTCATTTGCCTTGTACTTTTGAAGGATGGGTTCCTGTCCTTGATTTTTATATACATGATTTTTTTCCCTCTCAATGAGCCGCATAAAAACTGAATGTGTGGTGCATGGGTTGAAACGCACAGCATGATTTTCATGGTGTTTCCTAGATGCTATTGACACACACCTTTGTCCCATCTGTTGTTAGCAGCTGAGTGACAGAGTTGTAAGCTCCAACATGAATAGCTCAAAAGAATGAAGCTCGCTGTATTCTGGGGTATATTCAAATGAAAGCCTAAAGATTTGCTACTATAGGAGTTGTTTTCTCTGAAATCTTTTCGGTTAGGAAATCGAGGGAAGACACAAGTAGAGAAAAATAGACCTTTCCAAAACCCTGACTACAACTATAATAGCTCACTAGAGATCCCACTTGGAATGAAGAATTTGTCTTCACTGTAGTTGAAGTCGATGTGGAGTAAGTTATTAAGCATAATGGTCTGGGATGAGGATTGATTTGTTGATGATTTCTTGGGCCAGGTCAGAATCTCAGTTCTTAGTGTTTTCAGCAGAGTTCTTTTAGGAACTTTTTGAAGCAGCAAAAGCAGCAATCATCCATAGGAAGATGTAGCAAAAGAGGCAATCATCCATAAGAAGATGTAACAAAAGTGGTGATCATAATTAGCCAGATTCAGCCAAATCTGGCTAATTAAACCAGATATGAATTATGGATCTTTAATCACCCTTCTATAATTTGGCTACATGCTGAAAACCAACAGTAGAAATCTGGCGATTATATTAACAATTTTTTTCGCTTCTGGCAATCGAAACTCAAAACCTTCAAAAATCACTTCATTTTTTAATTTGAATTTCGCATTTTTGAGAAATTTTGTCAGTATAAAAAACAAGGCTTTTGAGTAGCACTTCTGTTATGTTGTTGTTGCAATGGAAGAATTGCTTCTCTTAATCTACAGAACCTGCTGCCACTAAGGGATTGACATATTAAAAGGAAGATTTCACATTGTTGTCCAAAGTTTGTACTTGTCAATCTTGCTTTAACTACTGTTCCAGTATCAAAATTTGATCCTCAGCCATCTTGATTCCCACTTTCTTTATCCTAATTCATGTGTTGTACACAGCTTAACTACTTACAATTCTCACTTCATTTGTGTTTCCATTGCAAGCCGGTTCATCGGAGCAAGTGGGATGCATGGCCACAATTTTTGAAAATGGTTTTGGACTAGGTAACTGGCAACTAGATAACTGGTGATCGAGTGCGCAGGTTACCGGACATAACCATCCCTGATGAGAACGCCCTCTTTTCATCCACGCAGCGAGCGGTGATGAAATATTCATCGAAGCAGCATCAGGTGACAGAATCATTGGAGCAATGAGAGCCCAGGTTGGTATCTTGTGCTAACTAGTAGGGTGCCAATGTAACTGAGGTTGGAGGTAATGGGTTGTACTCCTGACCTGATAGCCAATTGGAGCATTGAGATTCTCACGAGGGATGGTTATGGATCTTATATGTCCTGAGATTATTCCACAATACTTTAGTCTAAATCTGCATGTAAAATGATGTTTGATGTGCTATTAGTAGTTATGAATGTGTTGCCGTTTTGAAATCATTCCTTGTGATCAGAAATTGCTACTCAGGTACAAGGCTCAATTCCACGAGGAGAGTATGTGCAAGGTATTATTACCCTTCACCATGTCTTGATGAGTATGATACATAAGTCTGTCTCTCCCAAGTCATGCCTTGCGGCATGTCCATCTGAATCAGGTTTTGATATTGAAGAGCTGTAGCAAAGCAAGAGATTCAATGTCAGAGTTTTGTACGCATTTTGCCGAAATGATGACTCTTTTTTGTGCAGCAAGGTTAACCACTTTGCTATCCTTGCAAGAGAATGGAGCTGGTGGATTGTTTTCTTCTCTGGGTAGAGTGTAATCCACCAAAAATTAAGCTTGCAATCTGTACATGTCCTCAGTCTGCATCTCCATTGATGAAACAACCTGCAAGCCTAGTGGTGGATGAGACATGCAGAAAAAGATGTTTCTCTGTCTTTTGCAAGTTGGTGTTCCCTGTTCTTATCTTGCCGCCATCCATGCGTGTTCTCCTACCAAAACACTCTTGAACAGACAATGCAGTTAGCCATTAGTCAACTCATCTTGTTCATCTGACTTCACACAATCTTCCATATACATGCAGATTGCAACAATTTTTGTATACAAAAGAGTTCCTTCTGCTTGATCCTTATGAAGCTGAGACTGTGCATGGGTGAGTAGATCTGAGCTTGGTTAACCAACCTGGGATGCTTGAAAAGGCAGGCCATTCAACAAACTTTCCAGTCTCCATACAAGAAGGATAATTGTGAAGGACCAACTCTCAACTGACCTGATTCTCCCCACCAAACATCGAGTTTCGTTCATCTCAGAATTGTTGCAAGTATTTGTTAAGGGCTGACATCTGTGGTGATGAAAGAAAGTACACTCCGCCCAGTTTGATCTAACCTTTTTGACATGTTAGTACAATAATGAATGTGGGTTAAAAGCTGAACGTGTTGCACTCAGGAGCTTTGCAGGGACATCGAAGTACTGCAAAGAGCTGGTATCTTGAATATTCAAACCTCTAGTTGATGAAGATGGTTGCACTACAAGAGAATGTGGTTTTTCTCACACAAAAGCCCATGGCTCATGACACATTTGTGATAAACTTTGTGGTTTCATCCACTACAATATTTGGTGTTTATTGAGGCATATTTTTTACTTTAAATTGACATTAGGTTTTGGCACATAATACTTAACAAATTCCAAACAGCAACACATTGCCTTAAGATTGGGGTTAGTCATAGGCTGATCTGGACATTTAGGACAGCCATTGAAGCCAAGAAAATGGAAGGAATGATTATTGTCATGTGAGATGGAGAGGATTGTAATGGTTCAAGCTCCAGTTCTGTCATGTACCCCAGTTCTGGAAATTTCCAAGCTTCTCCAAGCATGATGATGAGAGGAGAGAGTAACCAGGTATGTAGGTGAGGCCTCAGACACTACCTTGACCTATAAACAGGTGAGTAGCAGCTCTGACAGTCATTTGCTTCTGGATTGTGAGACACTATACCTTCTCTGAACATGCTTGCCAGAACCCTGGCACGTTCGGGAGTATTGTTCTGTCTTTATGTAGAAGAAACCAGGACCATCAGTGCTGATCTACAAGAGAAGGTAAAGGATTACCATCCTTTGTTCAAAGATATCCCACCCAGGAGCAACTTCTCCAGAACCTCAACCCTAGATAGCAGAGGAAACAGAGGGCAACCAAGTAAGTGTATATGACATTTTGCAAGTTTGGTGCAGGGCCAACATGAATCAAGCTGAGATCTGTAGGTCACTTCTGCACTGGTGCTGCAGCTGGTATCTTTTGCTGCAATTGTGTACTTAATACCAGGATGAGATCTCTATGGTATCTGAAGCATGTGAAGGTGCATTTAGCTTGACACTAGGGGAACTGCCCACCTGCCCATAGTGGGGGACAATTGCACTTGGGAGGCAACCCCAAATAACAAAATGAACAAGGGATGTGTTACACTGTGGCCTTGCCATTTACATCAAAAGGTATCTTAAGGCAAAAGAAGAAATCTGGAAATTCAAATATTTCACCATGTAAAAATATAATCTTCAATAAAATCCTGTAAATGAAACCAAAATCCTTCAAGATATTATAACTCTATTATAACTAATCTCAAGTTTCAACACAAGCCAAAATATCTTGAAATCCTTATATAAAAATAGACCTACTACCTAGGGGCCAAAATACCTTAGGCTACCATACTCTATAATGAATCTAAACACAATATCCATGCCTTAGTTGGCAAAGCCAACAAAGTGCCTAAGTAATGTGATAGATTTTTTTTGCAGGCCAGTGTGATTGCTGGATTTGGTGAAATGAATTTGTTTTCTTAGTTAACTTGAGTGACCTAATAGCCTAGTCAATGTGTGATAGCTATTTCAGACAGGGTTCTAACACCTTACTTGTGCACTTTGCTTTTAAAATATTTTCATTTTGCATTTTTTTTGGTTACAATTTCAGAAATTAGACACATTGGGGGTATAATTTTAAAAACATTAAACAAGTACATAAGTTGATTGAAAAATGGTGTCTATACTATCAGTGACAGAGATTTGCCAGTAGAGAGGTAATAAGAAGAGGTAATAAGATGCAAAGACCTGTAGAGATTGTTTGGAATTAGTATAAGGCCCACTTTAGACAAGGGTCCAAGGTTCACGGTCCAATGAAACAGAGCATTGGTCAATAATGATAAATTGGATCCATGACAATCTTTTGTATGATTTGACAGTTTTTGATTTTTTCTTTTGAAAATTAGGCACTATTTGAAAATTATTTATGAAGACTAAACATTTTTGTCCAATCTATTTATTAATTAATTAAGCACTTCATTTTCAAATTAATTTATGCGTACCTAGCTATCCACCCATGGTAACTTGTCAACCAATTATAAGGTGGTGCAAAGTCTCTTCCAATGTTGGGAGGGTATCCGGTTTGCAAGGTAAAAACTGAGGGTTTAGAGTCAACTTTTTTTTGACCTGAATGCAAGTCGACACAATTTTGTTGGAACCAATGCAAGAATCAGGCCAGAGAACTAATATTTTGTTCAGTACGGAATTGAAATTGAAACTGTGAAAAATATATTCTTCAAAATAAGGCATGATATCTAGATTAAAAAGTTGATTATTTAAAAAAATTAATGAGTAGGATAAACTTTATAATTAAGTATCATAATATCTTGGCAGCTTTGGCAACATCCCCTTTTGAATAATCAATATATTTTGAGAATTTGAGTTTGACAACTTAGTTTTGATTTTGAAATTTTTGATAGGTACAAACTAAATATAATAAAACTACCTTCACTACCCAAAGTTTTCAGTTGTCTTCTTGGTTGGACTACCTCATGAACTTGTATATGCTGAAGAAGGCTAGGGTTCAGGTGTGATCGTAAATTTTGAATTATTTGGCATAATAAGCTACTATTCTTTCAAAATTAAATCCAACAAAATTAAAAATAATTTAATTTGTGCCAAAGGTGCCAAGATATTACAACAATGATTTTAATTAGTTGTTGAATTCTATACATACATAGACCCTTGGTTTTAATTCGTTGTAAAACTTTGTACTCATATAATCTCTAGCATTGACAAGTGTTTAATGTGTGCTAGAATTGAACCTAGTTCTTGAATTAAGTAAAAAAGTTATTGAATTAAAAAAAATTGTAGAATTAAAAATAAAAATTTTAAGAACTTGGCTCAAACCCCCACCCAGAGAACCTCCACCTCAGATTTACAATGTCAAAACTGAGACCAAAGTTTCCCTTTCGAAAGGAAGAACCACAAAACACTGTTCTCTTCGTCTCTTCCTTGGCTGAATTATGCAACAAAACAAAGTTGAGAAAAGCTGCAAGGATGAACCGCATAGTCCATCTCAAATTTATTCTACACCCACAAGAGTCTATCCAAATATATCATAATGGGCTTGTCAAAAAGTATCAGTGATGATTTTTCTGATATGGAGCTGATGTCTTTTCTCTAGTAGTGTATTTTGAATCTTGTGTCCTATTAACTGGAGGTACAAACCGCAAACAATCAAGCTATGCATAGATAAGAAGAGAGATCAAAGAACTTGAATGAATGCAATGGGACATAGGTAGTAGACAATTGAAATCATGTCGGACTTAATTTAGTGCAGCACCAAGCAAAGCGAGCAAAGTGTGGGGATAAAAAGTGCAAAGGCAATAAAGATGTATGTATCTGAGCCAAATAATGGTGAGCTTTATGTAGTGCAGTTTGCAACAGAAACACAGTACCTTTATTGCACAATGCACAAAACTTGGTGTCAATAATAGCTGCATGACAGACTTTTCATTCTGACCTCAGAACCTCTTGATTATAGCTCTCCTTCATCACTAGTGTTTTGTTTTTAGGAATTTTGTTTGTAGCCAAAGTGGCAATCATCATTAGGAAAATGTTGAAAAAAAGATGATTATCCTTAGGAGGAGTTAGCCAAATATGGCTATAAATCAGATATTGAATTACAAATCTTTAATCATCCTTATTTTATATTTTTTTGCTACATACTTTGAAACAAATATAGAAATCTGGCTATTTTTACTATTTCCCCCATCATTTCTGGTGATTAAAAGCTTCTAAAATCAGTTCATTTTCAACTTTTAATTTTTTCTTTTTGATGAAATTTCACCAAGAAAAAGAAGGCTGCTCAGCCCCCCAAATTTCAAGAGACTTTAAAGTCTTGTGTGTGTGTGTGTGTGTTTGTGTCTAGTTTCCCACTCTGCATTGTCAAGTTTGTGGATGAAAACTTGTGGCTCAACCTAGCTATTGGAAATCTATGTTTGTGCTCCAGGTGTTTTTGTGGCCAAGCATTTGTTTTTATTTGTACTGGTGGGGCTCTTGGTGAGATTATTAATTATATGAGACGCTTTAAATATCCCCTAACGAGCTTTGTTTAGTGCATTTTGGGTTTGTATTTTGTGACCAGCATGGTTTTGCATAGAACTTTATTGTGTAAGTTTTTTTTTTATTGCATGCTCAACAATTTTTCTTTTTTTATGTTCTATAAGTTTTATGTTCCCACCTTAATTTTGAACTCAACACATCTCAATAAAGAGCATGAATACCAACCACCGGCATAAATTTAGACATTGAAAACCAACAATCTTATTTCGAACTAATCAAAACCTTGTGACAGAACCATGCAAGGTTAAGTTTTGTTGACCACCTTTGCGTTGGACATACCCCATGAGGAGGCGTTCAATGTCTTGGATGTTAAGCTTTAACATCATCTGTTGAACTTTGAGTACATCACATTGTGAATGCAGAATGTGAAACCCCTTTACAAACTTTGCAGATGTCAACTTTATGTCCTGCATGAATTAGTCAGCCCTCTAGTCTTGTTTCAAAGAAACACTGAATACATGGTAACCGGCTCTGTCTCCCTTTTTGCCCTGCTCCAACTGGAACATTGAGACATATGCAAAAAGAACTGGTCCAATTTGTAATAAAATGGTTGATTTTGGACAATTGAGTCTCCAGTAGGCTACAGCCTACAACAATATGGTCTGAAATTGTGTATTATTTGACTTTCTGAAATCCAACAGACATGTGTTCCACACTTACCTGATCATATCAGTGGAGTAAATTTTCCACTCAAATGCTTGCAGTCTAAAAAGAGGAATCACCTGGCCACAGTGAACAAGCACCCATCAGCCCGCCGTAAAGGATGAATGGTAAGTGGTCTGGAAACAGTTTTCTGTTGGGTTCCAGTTCCCTAGCTAACCGTGGTAGTTAGCTCTGTAGGTGCTTTTTATCTACCTACTTACTAACAACCCACCAGCAGATTGGTAGTAGGTAGGTAATAAAAATAGCCATTACCTATGTATAAACCATCTACTTACATAATAGTTAACTATTTTCCAACCTTTCTACCTATCTTTGAGACCTATTGCCTATGGAATTGGTTACCAAGGTCAAACCTAATATTAACTTAGTTGCGTTTCATCCATAACTGAGTAGTACCAGGCATCCAGTGGATCGTGCACTGGTGGGTGCTGGTTCACTGTGGCAGAATCACCTCACCCCAAGGCTCAGTGGGAAATCATGCATTATCCCCAGTGTTGTGTGGTTCTTCGATTCTGTTTAATGACCTCAGGTTCTGTTTTTTTGACAATTTTAGAACCACAAAAATCTCAATTCTAGGACTGTAAGTGCAACTGAAATCATGAGAAATGATACAACCATATAGGGTAAACTGGCCCATCACCAAACATAGGCCAGTCATCGAGCACCCATGTAGTGCAGCAGCTGGCCTGTGTTAGAACACAAAAAATCTCATGAGTGCTGTCTCTTTAGCCCATTACCAAACACTTGGCTTAAAAAACATTGTTCTTGGTTTTTCATATTGGTGACCTGTCATCAAATTTTAGTGTTTGGTATTAAAGGTTTAGGTGGGCAGATTTGTAAAACTTTTGAATATTTTTACAAGGGACTATTTTGGTGATTGGTCATGGGTTGATTTTCATTATGCAAGGGGGGAACATGGGGGGTTCTTTTAATGTTTGGTTATGGAAAAAAATGGTTCAATTTTACAAGGGTCCCAAGTTTGGGGTGGAATTGAGTGTTTGGTGATAGGCAATTGAACTAAAGAATAAAATGACCATAACAAGTTTGGTGATGGGGTGCATAGGTCATGTTAAATAGCACACAATTGACCACAAACAAGGGTTAAGATTTACAAGAATCCAATGAAAAAGTAGCAATTACACATTAATTAGGGAAAGGTTTTCAATTTCCTCACAAGTCCAAGCACATCCCATTCCCACCAAAAATAACATGCCCAAATTCACAAGGCTATGGTGCAAGTTTGGATACACAATTCTATCTTTCAAATTCAAAAGCAAAACTCTTTTATAATGTTAGAATTTCCACGTTGTGAAAGAGATAGTCTCAAATCTTTCATTAACATTTTGAAAGCATATGTTGACCAAATAACATGAAGGAGTTGTAGAAAGTTGTAGATTAGAAACATAAGTCTTAGCATATCAACAAGAAGAAAGAAGGCATCTTAGAGTAGCCAAAGAGGAACCAAAGGAAATAGATTAACAAAATCTAGACACTAGGCTAGCCAAAGAGGAGTTATAAAAGCTTGAACATCAAACTTTAGATCCTAATGTTATCAAAGATTATGAGACAAAAAATTCAAGTTTGTACCTTTTATAAGGCCATATAACACACCCTCAACATTTTGGAGGTTGGGGCCGGGGGGATCTAAATCATCATGTTGAATGTGCCTTGTAAGAAGCGAAGTGGATTGCAAGACCAACCAAGTCAAGACAAGAAGAATGTCATCTCCCACCATTTGTTGGACAATGACTAGTAAGAAAATAAAAAAGGGTTTATAGATGCAGTCCTCTAATCACTAAAAGCAAATGAATCAATGAAGCATTGGAAGAGACCGTGGATGTAATTGAAAATGGGACAACTTTGTTGAAAAAAAGAAGTAAACATTGGAGTATACCTTTAACTTCATTGTTTAATCACTTGTATGGGAACACAATATCTAGGAAACTTGGACTAGTAGGAGTGTTAACACTAGAAGAAAATCAAGTTGTGGTTGCTTGGGTTTTGTCTATGTAGGAAGTTGGGCTATTAATTAACCTGTAATAGTTAAAAATGAAAGTGGTAGAACTCACTCATACAAGGCCAACACCTTTTCGAAGAAGAATACCACTTGGACCTCTTGGTGGTACTAGTTCAAGCAGAGACATCGTGATTTCAACATTTGTTGAGTTGAGGGATTGGATATTAATTGAGCACAAGGACTAACAACACAATCCTACCAAAGTTTCTACCACAATTTATAGTATTTTTACAATAAGCATAATTATGTTGTAGATCATATTTGGAATTTTGATGAAAAAGGCATCCAAGCAAGAAGATGATCAAGAGCAAAGGTTTTAGCAAAATGAAGTTCACATTATGTGTACAACACTATATCGAAATCCAGGCATTACAACAAAAGGTGTTCCTATATGTTAAGTGATTTCACTAGATTTTAACTGAATTCACTAGTTATAGTGAACAAGACTTAATGGGGACATAGTGAATTCATTGGTTTAGTGAACGAGGACTTGTGAATTGCACCCACATTTTGTAGTAGTGAGGGAGTGGTATGAGGGGTATGTATGATGTGTATAAATCACCGTATAGAAGACCCATTTTCAACTCACTTGTAATTATAATACAACTAATTAATACACTGTATTTCTAGGGGGATAGTTGCACATTAGTTGTAATATTTAAAAGATAGTTACACAATAGTTATATGTGAGTTGTTTTTTGAGTTTTAATTGCAAGGTAGTGTGGTTTCAACGGACATGATTTTTCATAGTGTTAAAACATATTTTTCATCCATTTTTCTTATATAAAAATTCTTCAAACTTTATGTACAACTTACAATAAACTCAATGAAATGCTCTATGATTTCAAAATGTAATTTAAATAGGTTTTTTATATCTTTTTAATGTTAATGTTGAAAAAAGACTATTTTTGAAATTAAATTTTCTTAGGACTACTTTTTTGGCATACTTTATCATGTTTGGACGCCTAACAAATAAACATTTGTTCATCTTGGATGGGCATGGATCCCATGTCACCTTTGAAGCAATTGAACAAGCTAAAAATTTTGGGTCAGATATGATCACTATACCTTTGCACACATCACATGCATTTCAACCTTTGGATGTGGCTTGCTTCAAGCCTTTAAGACAGTTTTTAAAAGGGAAAAAAACACATCAATGTTTAGTAGGAATTGGATGAAGTTGAAGAATTTAAAAATCTAGAAAGTTCAATTCAAGAGGTAATCATTGCCCCATTTGCCTGTAATAAGAATCAATGGAAGAAAAGGGTATTTCACACATGGATGACCATGTTGTGATCTTAAAAGAATATTTAAACATAATGTAGTGGAAGGCAATGGATAGGGAGGCATCACAATAATCAGAAAAAATAGAAAGAAGGAAAGGCAAGAGAAGTAGTAAGAAAAGTAGTTACAACATTGATTGCAAATGAAAAATAGGCTAAATGGAAACTTACAAAACACCAACAAGCCAATTTCATTATTGTTTAATCATTTTTAGCAATTCGAAAGGCATGAAACAAATGTCACCACAATTTTAAGGCGGGTATGCAAGCTAACCCTATTGGATATAGGGGTGTGAATCTTGGTTCAATAATAAAATAAAATGGAAAGAATAAAAACACTAACAATTGCTGGAGAGAATGAACAAAGGAGAAGAAAGAAAAGAAATTATTGTTGAGAATGAACGAAGAAAAGAGAAAAACAACAACAATTGTTGAAGATGATTTGAGGGGTAGCACATAAGAAGGTCAAGAATTGAGGAGTGGTGTAAGAGGGTCAAAAGTTGAGGAGTAACCCAAAAAGGTCAAGAATTAATGAACAACATACCACAAAAAGGTCAATAGCTGAGGAATAGCACAAGAATGCCAAAAGCACAATCATAGCAGGGTGTATGCACTTTAAAGTGGCTCATTTTCTACGGATGTTCCACTCCCTAAAAGTCCATACGGTAGTGTTAAAATGGTAGTCTATTTTGATATCATTAATTTAGTGGGGAATTACATGGTGGTTAATGAACTTAAAAACCCATATGAAAATAAGCCAATATAAATAATTTTTTAATGTACCTGTTAAAATAAAATAAAATGAAATCCCCCCAAAAATGATTATGATATGGACTTATGAAAATATGGTTCATTTTAGGCCATTCAAAAGTTCATAACTTATTTTTGGCTAATTTTTTTCTAGCAATGTTTTTGCACATATTTTTTTTTGTTTTAACATATCATATATTAAGTCCCTATACTATATCCCAAATAAAATTCATACACAAAAATGAATGTATACAGAAACACAAATAGCAAACTAGTCCATATTTTTCAACTTCAAAAGTTCATTACTATATATTTGGTGTATATATGTTGTAATTTTTTTTAATAGATGTCTTCTTCAAGTTGACAATCTAAATCTAATCACAAATTTGGAAAATTATTATTTTTATGCTAATAACATGTAGATGCACGTCATTTTACAAAAAACTGGATTGCAACACAAAAAGTGAACCACCCTACCTTGTAACCACCCAACACAAGGGGGTCAAAAGTTGAAGAATAGCACAAGTCCATGAAGTTGAAGAACCATAAGCATTACCTTTCGAAACATAAACATAACAATAATATATGCACAACAAAGGTCTAGCAAACAACACATGTGCAACAAAGGTGCAACAACAACACATGCGTGCATTGAAAGACTAGCAACAACACATGCACAATAAAAGTGCATCAAAGCAAGGTGCCTTGATGCGGCCACCACTGGCACACAAATAATGCAACTAGACTTTAGAATGAGCACCACCATTTGCACACACAAAAAAATTGGCATTAGGAACTTCAATCAAGAGTAGCAAGTAAAACCTTGAGCAACTGCCTTGAAAGTTCGATGAAAGTGAACCACCATAGTTGGAAGAGTTTCATGAAAATGGGCATCTGAGCCTACAAGCCGAAAATGAGGGAAAAAAAGTCAAAGCCAAGCGTGAGAAAAGGAAAGAAGAGAGGGAAAGGGGAGGGGGTAGGAGATTCTAAAGTGGCATCACATAGGAGAGCGATGGGTTAGTGAGGATTTAGCAAACCTTTAGGGTTTGATCACCAAACACATTTTTCCCTTTTTTTTTAAGTTTTTAATCTGGGCCCTTGAATACAAGTGCACGATTTTTTCAACATGTGTGATCAATTTGAGAATGTTAATGTTTGGTGATAAGCAGGATTTGTTAGAAGTGTTAGTACTACAATGTTCATTGATAGGATATGCAATGTTTGAACACAGGTAGGTCTAATGTTTGAGCAATAATTTTTTTTGGCAATGAGGTCAAGACCTTTTAGAGCCCATAAGTCCAAATTGCACTTGATCTAGAGTGCAGTGGGTGCACCCAGACCTCTTTTACAATCCATCTTTGGACCTCAGAGGCAACCAAGTTCCTGGATGTTTGTAAGTATACTATGACCAGCCTCTCTACCCTACCATGTTTAGATAATTGGGCCCCAAATAGAATTTGATAAAAGAAAAATGTTACACTGGTGCAAAGTCTGTTCGGTTCCCCTCTGGGTTGAGCCAAAAAATGAAAGTGGAAAAGGAAATGAAATTTGTCCTTAGGATGGACCCCACAGCTCTTCTCAATTTTCTTCTACGACTAAGAAAGTGGATTTACAATAGTCTGTCCAGATCAGTGGTTTTTTTCTTTCTTATTTATTATTATTATTATTATTTCTTGGTGATTTTTGGTTACTGTGGACAAAACAAAGGCAGTGTATTTTAAAGACTTGTCTTACCTGTAGCCCCAAAATTGGGGGAGTTGTCCTGAAATTTGAAGAATTTTTTTCCGGAATCACTAGATTTTTATGATACGTTCCAGTAGGTGACCAAGAATATAGAAGGATTCTGTTTGTTTTCAAAACTTTCATATATAGTACGTAACGAAATCTAGCTAAGTTATCTCATGGATGATCGCCCAAAAAAAACAGTTGAACCCATCTACCTCACAAAATTGAGAAAAAAAAACCTTGATCCAGATATGGCATAATTCCTGGGTTTGTAAAAAGCTATTATTAGTAAAACCCTGATGTCTCCCTGTCACATGCACGTGATAATATTATGAAACTTGTGTCTTCTTTACTGCAGGTACAAACAAGCAAGTTAGGCAGAGGTGGAGAGAAGAGAAAAAGAAAAGAAGTCGAACAAATGAAGGCAATTGGGCATGAGGAAAATCATGCCCACCTTAATTTATTGCAGTTTGTCCAGCAGAAAACAAAGCGAGGAGAGAGAGAGAGAGAGTTTTTTTTCTTCAATTTTGTGATGTAGCTGAAGTGATAAGCATCGATAAGATGATTTAGTCAGATTTGTCTACATAGTAGTAGAAAAAAAATTCAGAATCCTTATATATACTTGGCTACCTACTGAAACTTATCATAAAAATCTGGCGAATTGGATTTATTTTTCTTTGAAATCTGGCGAATTTGGACCAATTTCTCCATGAGAAATCCTTTGTATAAGTTGAAATCATATTTTTCAAGTCGAATTTTCGCGAAATTTCGCCACCCCCAAAACCCCCCTCGCCAAAAGAAAAAGACCCAGAGAGAGAGAGCGAAAAGTCAATACAGATTGTGGCTGAGCGAGTTAATGACGAGCTTTTTGTTCCTGTGCAGTTCGCCACAGAAACACTGTACAAGCTTTTACAGCAGAAAAACATGGCGTCTATAAGTATTTGGCACTCTTTGCATTTAGAACTCACATCCTTTGGAGCCTGATCGTAGCTCTCGTTCATGACCCCAATTTCCAAGAGCCTTGACACTCTTTGCACTTGTGTTTCATTTGTGTGTATGTGTGTGTGTGTGTGTACACCGCAATATTGTCAATTGTACTAAGAATTTAATACTGTCAAGTGTAGGAATTTAATCTTTTAGCTCCTCAAATTAGCTCTTGGGATTAATCTGCGATCTTGTGCTTGCTTGTGCTCACAGTTGGGTTGTCAATATGGGAAAGCTTTTGTTTACATTTGTAGCATTGGGGCTGTTGGCGACAACAGTTGTGATCGCGACGGACGCCGATCCAATCAACGATTTTTGTGTGGCTGATTTGACGAGTCCGATCAAAATCAACGGATTGGTGTGCAGGAACCCGGCCACCGTCACCGGTGCTGACTTTGCTTTCACGGGCATAGAGAACGCAGGCGACACCAACAACTCGCTTGGCATTGCTATCACCCCGGGCTTACCAGGAGTGAGCTACCCGGGGCTCAACACCCTGGGTCTGGGGATTGCGCGTGTGGACATTGCCATCGGCGCGGTAGTTCCTCCCCACACGCACCCAAGAGCCAGCGAGCTTTTGTACGTAGTCGACGGTGAACTCTACACGGGGTTCGTTGACACCAACAACAAGGTCTACGACACGGTGATTCGCACCGGAGACGTGTTCCTCTTCCCCAGAGGTTTGGTGCATTTCCAGCTCAATATCGGCAAGAAACCCTCCGTTACCATTGTTATATTGAACTCACAAAACCCCGGCGTGCAGCTCATTCCCAGTGCCTTGTTTGG
>Ga0116229_10006576_pt1 | contig 18657 bp, 25 predicted proteins | sample S1TSphgellanicum_3_FD_87313 | JGI IMG/M metagenome (GOLD analysis project Ga0116229, IMG submission 87313) | Host-associated microbial communities from peat moss isolated from Minnesota, USA - S1T2_Fc - Sphagnum magellanicum MG | ecosystem: Host-associated > Plants > Peat moss > Unclassified... | reverse complement strand
TGCACTGTGGCCTAACAGTCAAGTGGAACTGCATACCCTTGTATCATTTGGAACTGCTCATGAGTTCTGTTTTGTGATTAGATTCAAATGATACATGTGCAGGTCTTTATCAATCCGTATGGCGGAAAGGGTTTGGGAGTTCAGATCTGGGAAAAGGTTGCTCCACTATTTAATCGTGCAAAAGTTGAAACAAAGGTAGACTTCTCCTCCTTTGCAACGTTCTTTCACAAAATGAGCACAGCAAGTAGATGTTTGTGGTTCGATGTGAGGGTCATGCCATAAGGATTTGCAATGGATTCCTTAAATCTGCCTGCCATGAGTTTTCCAAGTGTTCTAAATCATTGTTCTTGAACTTTTTTTCTTGTAGTTCTTTGTGAGAAGATGTTCATATGCAGCAGAAAATAAATGTACAGATGCAGGAAGCTTTGATAATCTGGTTCCATGACAGGTGGTGAAGACAGAAAGGTCGGGGCATGCTCATGGTATAATGAAGCATGCTTCTAAAGAGGAGCTCAATGCCCTAGATGGAGTCATTGTTGTGGTGTGTACACTTTCCAATTTTTGACACAAAAGTATGTTTGTACATGCACAGAAATGCAGATCCAGAAGTTATGTTCATACACATCCAAAAATGCAGATCCAGAAGGTTCTGTATCTGGATACTTCAGTTTTGCAAGAATCATGTCTCTCAAGAGAATTATTAGTTGATAGACTCCTGTGGCCTCAGGAATTGTATCTGACCACAGACTTTCAATGCAGGGTGGTGATGGTCTCTTTAATGAGGTTTTGAATGGCTTAGTACTGCACCGGCACAAAGCCAATGCAGCAGCCAAGCCTCAAAGGACTGCTGATGTTCAGACACAAGGAGATGGCTATCATAAGCCAGAACAACAGAATGGTTATCACTCATCTGAGGAGAATGGTGGTTTGAAGTTATCTGCACAAGAAGTGGATTCCTGTAGGGATGCCAACAAAGCTTCAGGTTGCATTCCATTGTCATTGGTTCATCACACTCTTGTTGAATGTGTATCCCTTCCTTCTCCTTCAGAAGCTGCATGTACACAAGTCAATAATATTGGTCCTTGGCCAACTCCCTCAATCTGGGTTTGACTCAGCAGTGAAGGAGCCAGAAAGCAACCCTGGTTCCAGTTCCAGCTCTGTCACTCTGCCTGGCTGTATTGAATATGGAGAGCTCCTTGATCCTACAATGGCCAAAGAAGAACTTGCTGCAGGATTGCAGAGGAAATGTAGAACAATTTGTGGAGTCCATTTTCGCTTTGTCACTGTACATCTTTGAAATGCAAACTTTCCCTGAGAGCTCTCCTGCTATTGGAATATTGATTATGTCCTCAACAAGTAGACCATGCTTTAGGTACTACTGAGCTGGCTTACTGAAGATTCTTCCATATGGAGGCTTTTCAGTTTCTTCACCTAATCTGATGAAACCCTCTTTGCCTGCCACTAAAATGGAGCAATCTGCATTCCAGGTGAAGAGGCAGTGTTGACTGATGGTCTGGACTTAGATGAAAGTGGCCTGCAGAACCTGAGGATGAATCTGGACAACTCAAATCCAGATTTGCGACTTGGTATCATTCCTGCTGGGTCAACTGATGCAGTAGTTGTCAGGTATCCTTAGCTACTGATGTCAGTATCCCACCCCACCCTTGCACATTTGCTGCTCTTTGTCTGGGCATCCATCCTGTTCAGGTCCTTACACCATCTCAAATTGTTTTCTTTACCTCATGTCAGTTGTTAGTGTACTATTTTCACATATGAGTGAAGGCAGCAAAGATTGTGCTTTGTTGAAGGTGAGGCTAAGGATGGAGATCTGTGGTGTTCTGCCATGAAGCAAAGTTCTCTATCATAGGCTGCTGTCTTTGACATCTGACTTGCACACATTTGCCATACTTGATGCAAAACCTGCTTTATTGATCATTCTTGTGTAATGAGCAGTACAACAGGAGCACGTGATCCAGTGACATCAGCACTGCATATTATTCTTGGGGATAGTATGCCTCTGGACATTGTGCGTATGACAGGCTGGAACAAATATCCTGAGGATGAATTGGATGAGAAGCCCAAAGTTCAGTATGCTGCCTCATTTACAGGGTGGGTGCTTGTTCCATGCCTCAAGGAGAGATGTGATCCATGTGATGTACTGGTCTGATAGTGAAATATGCTTTCTCTTCTGGAGACCCTTGTCTGGGATCTGCTCTCATTTTGCATTCATATCACCAAATGTATTTCATAGGAATGCTGGGCTTGAGCTTTTGACAGGTATGGCTTCTATGGAGATGTCACAAAGGAGAGTGAGTCACTCCGCTGGATGGGTCCTGCTCGCTATGATGCAGCAGGGTTTAAAGTATTTATGAAGCACAAGTGAGGTCCTTTTCTCCTATTTCCATGCATATGTAGTTTGTTATAAGCACTTTCCTAGACTACTCTGAAAATACTAACATTCTTGTTGGCAGGCTCATGATTTGTAGCAGCAGGCTGAAATTGGTTTGACTTTTCTTGCATAGTTAGGTGGGTTCTCCCTCCCAAGAATCTCTCTTATGGTGAGAAGTTGTTCTGAGAAAAGTGAATCTTGCAGGAGGTATGAAGCAGAGGTATCCTTCCTAGATATTCCACACAGTTTGTCAAGTCCTCATGGTGTGGTGCCCCAAGGTCCATGGACTCATCACTTGCCCTTTACCAACAGCAACTCTATTAGCCAGGAGAACAAGAAGGTGGGTCGGAATTTTGTATGAACCAATGGGATCAAGCTTTTGTTGGGTGTAGTTGTGAGGACTTATGCGTGAGTCATGGGAATGAGAGAGAGAGAGAGAGAGAGTTAATGTAGGTGCCCTGTGTGAAAGAAGGAAATGAAAACCGTAAATGCAAACTTTTCCAACTAAGTTTGAATGATGCCTTTAGGTCTACTGTCTCACTTCAGGGTTGGAAACTCGCTAACTACTATAATGGAGGCAATGAGGTTGCCTTGTCTTGTTGCATTGTTTAAATCCTGGGTAGCTACATCTTCAGGGGTGAACCCTACTATATGTGGGTTGGCCACAATAGGTAGCACCTAGCAGGATGTAGTGGAGAATTGAACCAACAACTATTTCAAAGGTGGCCATGAATCCCAGCCATTTGACCTATTGGCTTGATGCTTCACCTTTTGGTAACATCTATCTGAGATTCAAGTTGACTGTTGTGTGTTGCATGTCTCCACAGGCCATATGCCGTGTAAACTGTGCAACATGTGCAAAAGGCCCCGACTTTTCACACATTGTCAGGCAGCACTCAGAAGAGGGCTATGCCAGCAACCACAGGCTGGAGGGATTGCAGGCTCCCAAATGGCAAACTCGCAGAGGAAAGTTTCATAGTGTAGGGGCTGCTATCATGTCTTGTCGGAATGATAAAGCACCAGATGGAGTTGCTGCCCATGCTCACCTTGCAGATGGCTTTCTCCACTTGATTCTGATACGAGAGTGCTCACGGCCTGCACACCTGAGGTCTGTAATTTCAATGCCTCATGTCCCATATTTAGCAATATCACAGGAAGGAATGTATGAGAAAAAAGTTTCTGAGCATTTTGTTTGGTGTGTATATGTTACAGGCTCCATTTCACCACTTCTGTTCAGACTTTGCTGTTGCAAAATATTGCATTCTTAATGAATGTATGAGTTGTTTTTATGGGAGGTACATTTATTGGGTGGTTAAGTGGGATTGATGGTTGCAGGCAACTGCTTCGGTTAACCAGAAAAGGTGCAGATCCTTTCAAGTTCAAGTTTGTAGAGCATCATAAGGTATGGTTTCAACTTCAGTAAGAGGCCAAGCTCTATGCAATGTGTTGCAATGTGAGGTGGATGCAAACTGTCATGTGTGTCTGACAGGTGTAGCTTAAAAATGGGCCAATATGGGCATATTATCATGGTGTCTATGTTGTATTGCAGACCCCTTTATTTACTTTTCACTCTCATGGCAAGCGGAGTGTATGGATTGTAGATGGAGAGCTGTTTCCAGCCCACACTGTTTCAGCACAGGTGTTCCGTGGCTTGGTTAACTTGTTTGCATGTGGTCCTGAAATATGATGGGATCTTGTATCACTCTCATTTGATGAGACATTTGGGTGATTTAGGTAACAAATGAAACCTTTTACAGTAAGAGCAGGTTGTTCTCTCCTACATCTTTTGTTTAACTTCTACCTTTGTCTTATGCACAGTTAGGTTGTTGCACAAATGGAGGCTCTGGGGTCTCCCATGAGTGTCAAACATAGAAATACTAACATTAGGCTCCAGGATCAGGTTTTCTTGTTTGTTCTTTCCCTATGTTCCACATTAGTGCACTCAGGGTTTATTTACATAATCTTGTCCCATTCTCCCATGCAAAAGGCCATTTTTCATGGACTTTGAATTAGCAGTGTCAAGGGTAAAGCCCCAGCGACACAAATATGCAAGCCTTCTAGTTCTGGAATGCTGTTTATTTCTATTAGAGCTTTGTCTTTGTCTGATAATTCAGAAAGAAAGTCACAATGGGTGGCAACTTGCTGAAGCTAATGGTGGCAAAGACAAATACACCATAAGGAGGCATTCAATCTTTTATTTGTCTATTATCACATGACTTTTGCATTGCTGTCCATCTCTTTGGAGACTTTGTAAACAAAATGCAGCTCTGCTGCATCTGTGATGTTGCATTGCCTCTGTTGTGTCTTACTTGTTGTACCATCAACTCACTGAACAGGAATATGTGCTTCAGAGCAACTTGTTTCCAATCTCTCTCAGTGAACTCTTCATGCCATTGTGAATAAAGGACTGAGGGTGAAGGAGAGCAGGTGATGGAGTAGTGGGTTTGCCAATTGCTGAAAATGGAGTCTGCCTGGAGAATTGTATAGATTCCATTTTCCAACATCTTAGTGGACAATGGAGGTTGTTAAATAGGAGGTGCACCAAAGGTACAGGGTGTTTCTTTTGTACTAATATGGCAGCACTCTTGAATCTCAAGCAATGAATACAAGAGAGATTTCATTAGCTGCAAGAACCCATTTGGTGAAAAGCTTTATACCTCTCAGTCTCCAAACGTGCATCAGATTTGGCAACTGGTTTTGACTGTAGTGTCTGTGCTATCGAACTGAAGGGTAGCTCCAAGAACCCAAAGTTGCAGCAGAAAGGGTTGTGGGCACTTTGGTGCAAGTCCCAGACCTTTCACATGGCACCACAGGTGGGTATTGCACTTCACTCACTCCCTCTAGCACCTGCACTACCTGCAATTTGTTGCATAAAATAACCTGGAATCAATTCCTGTGTTCATAATTTTTCTTATGGACCATAAGATCGACAAGACCCTTACAAATTTAGTTTCTCATGACAGATGATGATTTATTTATACAGTGAATTTTGTAGGGATTGGAGGTGCTTTCACATTTCAAAATTGAGCTTGCAAGGCTTCAATTGGAGTACTAGGTAAGCTTACAGACTTCCACGCTTTCAGGTTTCTCAAGCTTTTGCAGCTTCTACTGTTGAAATTATCTAGTTTCTGTAGACTGACATCACCATTGTCTAGTGATCTAATGTGGGTTTTTGTGGGTTGTGCTGAGATTAGGCAATTTGAAGAGAGGTTCAGCATTTATAAGCCAAAGATTCTTAGTTTGATAAACTTACTAATTGAAGAGTAAAAATCTTGTAGGTATTTTGCCTTTGCAAATCTAAAGGGTTTGAGAAGCTGCTGACCTTGCTCATAGTTGGGCGTTGCGTTGGATCCTCTTGAATACACCACAGTGCCAATCGACACAGAAGCATCACCTGTCCGAAATCTGCTGTGTTGTTTAGATGCTTGTCTATGATCTCAGATAGATCTGCAGTGCAAATTTTATCATGCACCCATGCATGGAAATAGCACTTGGTTGAGCTTAATTGAAAGTCCACATTCCGTCTTCCACCCACAAGCTCCAGTAACACAATTCCAAAGCTATAAACATCACATTTCTCAGTAATGGGCATGTTGCTGAGAAACCATTCTGGTGCTAAGTAACCTCGTGTCCCTCTGACTAGTGTGAAAGTGTCAGCTTCCTGCCTGTCAATGAGCTTGGCAAGTCCAAAATCAGACAGTTTTGCTGAGAATGTTTCTCCAAGAAGGATGTTCTCAGGCTTGACATCACAATGCACAATCCGTTTGCGGCATCCCTCATGCAGGTATGCAAGCCCTCGAGCCACATCCTGTGCGATGGAGAATCGATGAGACCAAGTGAGCATATTGTATGGAGCGCTGTTTTCTGATCCTTTCATGAAGATGAAGTTGTCAAGGGAGCCTTTGCTCATGAATTCATACACCAGTAAGTGCTCTGAGCCTTCTAAGCAGTAACCAAAGAAGCGCACCAGATTATAATGATGCACATTCCCTACTGTTGCCACCTGCAAAACCTCTCCTCTTTTCAGTTTCTTGAACCCCGATGTCTATTATCACCAAATTTGTCAATAACAAATGCAAATCTCCAATACAATCTTGCCTTGATTCCCTTGCAGGTTTCAGGCAATTGAAAATTGATTTTATGTTGTTGCATGCATTGAATCATGTTGGTTGTAGGTCCATGAGTTTGTCCATTTCTTGAGGCCTTGCAGTTTGGTACTAGAGTAGTAGTGTTCTTTAACCTCTGCTTGGAACTGCTTCTCTCCTTGCCTTGATCCTTCCATTTTTTTGACAGCAACTTCCTGACCATTTGCAAGAATGCCTTTGTAGACAGCACCAAACCCTCCTTGCCCAAGCTTGCTGCTAAAGTTATCAGTTGCCACAAAGAGCTCCTTGAATTTGAAGCGCGATGGAGCCTCTGAGATTCCATCCATGTCAAACTCCAGGGTTGTTTCCAACTGCTGCTTTGTTTTATCAACATGGCAGCACCGTGTCATGACCAATATCGCACTCAGAATCACTATGCCCACTCCTGCTATCGTTCCTGTTGTTGGCATTGCCCATGTGCTTCAGTTGTAAGTTATGGAAGTTTTTGCTAAGATCCTGGTGAACAAAGCTCCACTCACATGATGCATTTGCAAGAATGATGAAACAGGTTACAAGGGCTTTCAAGCAACATTTGCCAGCCCTTTTTGGTAACTGGAGCTGCTACAATTCCAATTTTGAGAAAAGTTGTACATTTACACATCAAGAAGGTTGTCTCCTTTTGGCAGACTCAAAATCCACAAATGAGCAAAGTGCGAATGAAACCGGCAGTGAGGACAACTCACAGACCTCCGATGATTCCTCGGCTCCTTGCTTTTGAGTGTCTCAATGATGAAGAAGACACTGGAAACCACAATTTCCAATTGTTATCCGGTTCACCACAATCAATTCCTCACATAATTATTTCCCCTGGTTGAAATAATTTTCTCTATGCTTAAAAACCATCAACATACTTCAAGTTTTGGAGCACTTTCAACAAGATATATATAGAAGGTACATCCTGTGTTGATTCTGGAAACTTGCAGCAATATCTATCAATTTGAGTCCAAGGTTCTCTCTGTCCTTCATATTCATCTAATGCATTCTTCAGTGATTTCTAAGTTGGTTAGGTTTAAAGGTTCTGCATTGCCCTCTACAAGAAGCAGTGCATAACTTTAAGAGTCTTTGGATTCTGATGATTGTGGAAGAACCAGGTCTTCTCAAACTTTTGCTTGTTTCATTCAGAAATGACTGGAAGAGTTGCTAAATAGTGCACAATTTTCCATGATGTGTCACACAGCAATGAAAAGCTTACCATGGCAGACTGAAGTTGTATTAGATCTTCCACAGAGACAAGCAAATTTATTGCTGGAGTTCAAAAATCCACAGGTACCCAAACTCATTGTGCATAATTTGCACTGTGAATTAGCTTCCAGCTGCTTCTCGCTCCATCCAAGCTGAAGTGAAAATGTGAACTTACTGATGTTTGGAGAGATGGGGTTATAGTTGTGCAAGCTTGTATAGCCTGCACATCTTTTCAGCTCACAACCAATCCCACCATTGTGAGTAGAGAGCAGGGTGCTATATTTGGAGTGAAAAAGACCTTGGTGCTTACTCTGAATACATGGACAATCAACAATTGCAGGTTTGACAGTGCCTACTTGAGCTATAGCACGCACAGTACTAGAACTATGAGTGAGTTCAACAAATGCAATTGCAGTAAACAATTGCATACAGTTGGGTGCGGGTATTATAACACTCCATATGTGGTGAAAAATCCTCAAAATTTGGCAAATTCAAAAATAATGAGAAACCTGCGACAGCATATTCCTTATTTTTTTTCATCAGAGTGCAAAAATTTGCTGTTAAAAAGAACACTGGAGGGGAGGAGACTGAAAGTGAAGTAGGAATTTTTTTTTAAACAATAATTTTAACATACCTGAGCAGTGAAAGATCAATTGAAGAAGTAGTATATCTTTGATCAGCTGTGAGAGCACAACATGTGGTGATGGGACTTGATGTAGTAGTTGTATTGGATAAATGATGCTCAGTACATCTCTTGAAAGCAGTGCACACAGGTGCAGAATCATTGCACCAAAACTGCTCCTCAGTACTTTTGGAGTGCAAAGTCTGGTTTGCAGCAGAGTTAAGAGTGTGGTTGCAGTTCAGTAACAGAACATCAGTGTTTGAAGAAGTGCTGTTGCTGCTTCCTCCTCCTGAGCCCAACTGCAGATGAAATAGACCAACAGAGCTGATCGAGCTGCTGGATCCAGTAGTAGAAGCTGTGCCCTGGAGGCTGAAATTCCTCCCAGCTGTAACACTAGAATCACTGCAGGTGGTCATGTACGGATCCCATAAACTAATGCTCTTGTTGCTGTAGTCGATGGCTTGGACTTCATAAATCCCAGACTGGGCTTTGAAGCTCAGGACGCTCCTCCACCTCAATCCACCAGTACTAGTACTAGTGTTGCTACTAGAAGTCTGCAGCTGCATGATGCAATCTAAAGTGTTTCTGAATTCGTAGCTTCCACATCCTTCATCAACTCCGAATGGGTACTTAATGCTGATCCCTCCACAATCTGTTCTGCACAGCTGGGAGCTGCTTGCTGCAGTAGCTAGAAAAAGATGAAGAAGAAGAAGCATCATGCAGGTCAGGGAAAAATTATCAATCTGCATCAAGCCGGTTCACCAAAGTTCTGCCGTCCTGGCACAAGAAGCTACAAGTAGCAAAACCAAGCGTTGCAAACGTGGGGAATTACAACAACCTCTTTCTTTCTTCTTTCTTTGATCAGGAAGTCGACAGTTCTTCATTTTCCACATACATCTATCTAGACATAAATAAAATTTATCCCAATTTCAGCTTCCCCACCACTTCACTTCATCGATCGGTGCCAAATCTCTCTCAAATTTCAGATTCCTAAAGAAAAGAAGAAAAACTCACAAAATTCACAGCTTTCAAGTCTTGTAACACGCCTGCTAAGCAAAGGAAGAGTTTGCGAACGGGAAGGAGACGAAGTACGAATGCAGCAGACGCAGGAAGAGCATGAGCAACCTACCTCTCGGCCACATCCGTATCTCTACTCGTATGTACCCTATGTATGTATGTATTTTGGGTATGAATGAATGTATGTATGTATTGATTTTTGGGTATGTATTGATTTATTAATTTTGGGTATTTATGTATTTATGAATATTTTCTGAGTGTTATGTTGGTATCTATTTTTAGTTTCTCATACAATTTGGAAAAAGTAGATGAATGGAGGAAAATCTAACCTCCACACTTTGTTTTTCTTCATCTAGGACTTTTTAGTCCAAATTTGTCATGAGGTTAATTAAGATGCATCATGGTGATGTCTTGTTGTTTTTAGGGTTTTCTTTTCTTTTCATTTCATTTCATTTCATTTTTTCCTTTTTGCAAATTAGGTGGGCTACTCATCTATCTAGTTTTCAAAATGGAATTTTCTATGAGGTATTTTGCATTATCAACTAAGTAATTAAGGCCCTTTTTATTATCATGCATGCATGCATTCCATTACAATTTTTTTTTAAAAATTTGATTTAAGATACCAATCCATGTTTAAAAGAAGTGATTGCCCTTTAGGACACTAGTGTCCCCAAATTTTGACACCAAAAAAACTAATAAAAATAAAAATATATAAACTTCTATTGCTTCCTTAGTTTTAAAAAAATGTTTTTTACCAAATTTTCAAGAAACCTTTTTTTGGAAATTTTGCTATAATAATTTAACATAAATTTTTTAATATTTTCACCAGTTTTTCACAGTTTGCACTTTGTGTCACCAAAAAAAAGGGGAGATGACTTCTTATGTGCGGAAATTCTCGAAATTGGGTATACAAACTCAATAGGATTTGCTGAAATCTTCCAAGACAAAAAGAAAGTTATTATAAATGTTATTTCTACATCTAAATCCTTATAGACATCAAACTTTGTTATTCTAGTTCTATAGACCTTAAGGGATTAGACCGCTCTTGATTTCCTCAAGGAACCAACTAGCTACCTAATGAGTGTGGCAGTTCATGTTTCAACAATAGAAATCCCACAAGTGCAATCCCAACATCATTACATGGTTCCTCTCAGAAATTGGACAGAGATCCAGAACAGAACATGTGGGTGTTATCTTGTGCACTTTTTAGTGTCCTATTGTTCCAAAATCTCTAGAACTCCCACTATCTAGCATGTACTTTCTTATCAAAATGACCACATTTGCACATTCACATTAAGACCCCAAACCTATCAAAAATAATGCTGCCACAACAATCGCTCTTGAAAATCCTAGATTCATTCATCATTTCCCTTGTTTTGGTCCCTAAAATGCAAATGTTAGACCTCCTAATGTCTTCCTAACATTCTTGGCACAATGGGAGATCAAGCGTAAGGTTCATGAAAGAAAGAAGTCTAGATCAACTTCTACCCCCAACTGATTATTCAAAAATCCCAAAGCAACTCCACACCTCTTAATGATTAAAAAAACTAGGAACTTAGCTTCTTTCCTCACCAAAAATCTACCTTTCTCTCCTCAACCAGCCTCATATATCTTTCTCCTCTCCACCTTCCTTCGCTCCCTAGAAATCTTTGCACCAATCTTCATGTAGAACCGCACTTCACATTGCTCATAAATATTATCCTTTGAACAGCTAGGATCACGCTCCATCACTGAAACCAGCTCACCAAAACCATTACACAATAACTTGCAAAGCAAAAACCAAGCCAAAAATAGAAAAATAAAAAAATGAACTTTTCGGCGTGCTTGAAACACCATGCCTCCAACAACTCTACCATAAAGCTAAATTAAGGTTTTATACTTTCATCCACATAAAATGTTTGACACTATTTCTAGGTCACAAATGCCACCACTCCTTCCAAATAAATCTATGTCCTCATAGATCAAACATTAATTTGCAAACAAATATAATTGCAAATCCCTTCTTGATCATTCCCAACACTACCCCTTGAGATCTTTGAGAATACATATTTTGTTGCCATGGTCTTGTTCCTGAAATCCCTTGCCATCTTTGTAATCAACAAAGATGTAGGGTCCCTCCTAGTTAGTGAGCAATGATCTTTTCTTTCCAGGTCTACACATGTTGATTTTGGTATTTTTTGTAAAGCCTGCAAAGGTTTGAAACCCCTTTTTGGCAGCATACACCTTTTTTTGTTTCCTTTAAGCATGCTCCACATTTTCAAGCAAAGATTTATGCACACTTGCAATCAGTTGCATCTTAAGAATCATTTGATTAGCCATGATTTCAAGACTTGCATGTTCATCAAATACATCACACAAACCATTAAGACTATTATCAATGGTGAGTATAGGTGTACGACCAATGAACACCATGAAAGGAAAGTATTCCGTGTTGGCCTGGATGCCACATCGATATCCAATGAGTATTCTTGGTAGGAGTGAATCCCAATCTTGTATGTTGGTAGCAACCATAATCATGAATATGTGCTTCATGGTCTTTATTAGATGTTCAACCATGCCATTGCATTGAGGCCAAACATGGGTTGTAAACTAGTGTGTGATGCCATAATTTTGATAGGTTTCAACAAATTCCTTCATCCACTCATTACCATTATCTGTCAAATGTACTTAGGCACTCCATACTTGTAAATAACCTCATCTTTTAAAAACTTAGTAGCAGTGCAAGCATCATGTCCCTTGACAAGCCATGCTTCACATCATTTAGAATAATGGTCAATAGCTACAAGCACATACTTATTGCCATTAGTTGTTTTCGGTAATGGCCCAATAGGGTCCATTGCAACACGATAAAACAAATTGCATATAAGAATACTCTTCATCTCCTCAATGCTAGATCTCATGTTTCTAGATTGTCTGGCTAGCTAACACTTTTCACACATCCTAATGAATTTTTTGACAAATTCAATTCTATCATGCCAAAAAAACCTTTTCTTCACTTCATCAAGTGTCCACATTTCCCCAAAGTGTCCAATTTCTTTATGTATCTTCTCAATCAAGATTCTCCGTTCTACAAGCCTAGGTACCACCAAGTTTTTAAAAAACAGGGTATCTTTTGACCTATGGTACTTCATTACCCGCTTCTTACCCCTTTCCATGTTGGTAGTGTCATAGAGTTCAGTGTCCAGATGTCCACCAATGAGTAATTCCATTGACACATTATCTTCCCATATATCCATTTGCCTTGACTGATCATCTTCACCTTGTCCCATTATCTCCACATTCTTGCCCCTCTGTCTATTTTTGGCTTCATTTACCATGGTTTGAGCTTCAACAACCATTCTTTTGTACTCCATATGATTCATTGGAAATTGTCTTTCTTCTAAAAATGAATCTATATTTTGTCCACCAAACTCACTCCCAACATGATGTTCTTCAGCATCATCTACTTATTGTTCAATGTGTTGCAAAATAAACAAATTGATGTTAGTCTAACGCGCTCCTAAGTCCTTGGATAGTCCCTAGTTTGGACTAACTTGCTCAAGTTGCGGAATTGGGAAGGACTTGGGGCACGCTCCCAGCTTCCAGCACTAAATTAAGGGGTGAGAGGGGTGTGCTGAAAGCTTCGGGATTAGACTAGGAAGAGGGACAAGCTACTTAGTTATTCGGTCCTGCATCCAAATCCAACCAACAAGTTGGTTAAAACTCATTCTGCACAGTTTTGGTGTTGGGACTAACCATGGGCAACCTTGGACTCACTTGACTCACCTTAGCCCGGACTCGAAGGAAACCACCACCTTCCCCCATATAATATTCTCTACATCTCACCGTCGCACTTACATCTGAATGGCATTTTTTCCCGGGACTCCCAAAATGGAATCCCGAAACTGTCCCGGTTTGGATTCTTGGGACTTTGGGCGTTCATAACTTTTTGCCCTGACCTCGGATTGGGACGAGGTCTAAAGCAAAGTTGTACCTCTCCTCAAGAACTTTCCAACGGTGTGTCGCAATTCACCTGCACACACCGGGATCGGGTCGATTCCCGACTTTTAGTGGTCAGGAATCAAACTGCCAGTTTGACTCTTGGCCTTTTTTTCGACCATAACTTGTATTGCAGATGTCCAAATGGCTCATGTGAGGCCATTTTGGACATCTACACTCCAAGAACTTTTCAACGGTATAAAGAACGCCTCAAAGCGAGGTGTTTTGACCCCTGCAATTGTGTTCTGAGTTTTCGGGAGTCTTGGAGGACTCCCAAGTCCCATTTTCGGGAGTGTGAATGGCAACCTCACATTTCCCTCAAAGTGGAGTTGCGACATAGTCTCATTGGTAGCATTACTCTTCATGGGTAATGCTGTGATTCCTGGTTGATCTTCCTGTTCTAACACATCACTTCCAAAATCTTCATCCTCTTCCAAAAAGCCAACAAGATTTCGACTTAATGCATCAACACTCAAGTGTATGCTTCTTGCACGATGAATGATTTTGAATTAAAAATCCTACAACATTGCAATCCAACGGCCTCTCCTACCATAGGCATTTAAAACAATGGCTAATTAACCACTCCAAAGGTTTGTGGTTGGTGAGTAATAGAAATGGGGTTTGGTGAAAATATTGCATGAAATACATTATGCCCCAAATAAAAACATAACATTTTCCCTCCATATGATGAAAACGACAATGTACCAGAGATAAGCCCTTGCTTGCATAAGCAATGACTTGCTCATGTCTTCTAGATTTCTATGACAAAATAACTCCAACACCCTTAATTGGCCAGTCAACATCCAAGATGAATGGTTTGTTGAAATTGGGTCTAACCAAAACATGTGCTTTTACAAGCTTATTTTTTAATGCAACAAAAGTTGTCTGGCATATGGGCGTCCAAAGAAACTTGCATTCTTTCTTTGTTAAAGCAAATAATGGTTTTACAATCTTCACATATCCAACAATAAACCTCCTATAGTACCCTATCAATCCCATAAATGCCTTGACATTTGTGGCTATATTGGGTGTGGGAAAATTCTGGATTTTTGTTATCTTCCTGAGATCAGGTTGAGATCCGACTTAGTCCACAATAGGTTTGAAAAAGGTAATACTTTTAGACCCAAAACAACATTTGCTAGGGTTCAATTTGAGATTGACCTTTTTGAATTTTTGAAGAACTAGTTGGATGTGACATAAATGTTCATTCCATGTTCCACTATGTATGTTGACATCATCAACAAACAACTTCACAAATTAGTTAGTCCATTCCTTGAATATGTCAGCCATGGTTCATGAAAATGTACTAGTGGCGTTTTTCAATCTAAATGGCATAACATTCCACTCATATAAACCTGACTTGGTGATTATTGTTATTTTTTTCACATCATCAGGAGCCATTGGAATCTACCAAAACCCTGAGTGCAAATCTAGCCTTGAAAACCATTTGGAGTGGCCTAATTGATTCAAAACATCTTTAATTAGGGGCATGGGAAAAGAGTCCCACCTTGTTTGAGAATTTAGTGGGCAATAGTTTCCCCAAAATCTTTGGCTACCATCTTTCTTCATTGGCAAAGTTACTCTACAAGCGTATTCCGATGCATTTTTGCACATCTTCCCCAAATCCACCAATGCTTGTGTTTGCCGATTAACTTTAGCTTCCTCCCAATAGGACAGCCGTCTAGGAGTCATACGGCAAGGAGGTAATCCTTGGGTATCAATAGAATGTTCTCTTATTGAACATTGCCCTAACTCCCTTTGTGCCATGTAAACACCTTTTGGAATTCCTCCAGAAGATCCCACAACTATTTCTGTTGTTTTTCATTCAAAGATTTGTCTAGTCATATCATGTTCTTGATTTGGGTCCACTTATTACCTCCCTCAATCAAATCATTATATACCTGGACCGAACACAAATGCACATTGGGTTCAATGTTCTTTCCTAATCACTATTGCATCCGAGCATCTTCTTCTGTAGCTGCACACTTTATCCAATCAGCATAATCATCATCTTCAAAGAACTACCTTTTAAGAACATTTTGATGTTGTTCTTGTAATGTCAAATTCAGAATATGAATACGTGTTTCCTCTTCAATGATCAGATCCAACTAGTGGTCCTTTAATTTTTCAATCTAGTCTTCCAAGTTTAACAAGGTCTCTTATGGGTCATCCTTTATCTTTCCCTCATATTCTGTTATATCCTTTTCAGAGGAAGACTCATCATTGAAATCATCAAAATCTAATGAACGTAATAGATTAACCCAGTCATCAATCTAAAGTTGTCCCATCTTTCTATTGAACAACTTTTCTTGTATCACATTTTTCCTCTTCAAATCTTTCAACCACTTGCAACATGTTCATTACATTTAGTGGTGGTATTTCCACTTCCATTCTGGGTTCGCTGTGAACTTGTATGACGCCCTTTTCCACATCGTTGACTATTCTTATCTTGATGAGGAAATCTAATCCAAGGAGCAAATCATAGCTATTTGTGTCAACCACAAGAAGATCATTTGACATATGATCCCTCCCACTTTTACTGGAAGCTTTGTAATCCTTCTAATGCCTATGTCACTATACCAAAGGTTGTTTTATAAGTTTCATGGCTAGCCACCAAATGCATTATGCCAAGCTCTCTAACAACATTGGCTGCCATAACTAACATAGATGCCCCAGTATCCACCAAGACTTCAATCATTGTTTGATTAATCTTTATAACCAGATGCAATGTTTTGTTGTGATGTGTTTTGTTGACATTAACCCTCTTGATTACAAGGGTTGAATGAATCATATCTACCTGACTTCTCTATCCTTGAACATATTTTCTCCTTCTAACTAGTTTAATTAGTCCTTCCAAATATTCTAGTTCTCTTGGAATTATAAGAATGGTTTCCATGGGAGTTAAGGAAATCTTTCCTTTGATGAAATGATAAAAAGTTTTAAATTTCACAACTGTTTTAGAACCCATGTTTGTTCCTTTCTGTTCTTCTTCAGCAATCACTTTTTCTTGTTCTTTTGTTAGGTTAGCAATTATAGGCAATCTCCTTTTTGGGATTCTCACTTGAAAAAAATATGCTGGTCCCCTCCACAAACACAATTCAATTCTGCAAGGGTGGCCTTTTCATCATTAACCAAAACTTCCAAGAAATTTGTGGTGGCAGGCAAACCTTTTGCAAATTTCTTCCAACACTTATCTTCTGTATGCCCTAATCCAAAATAGAAAGAACATTTCAAACCACAATTATTAGTTTTATGCCCACTTCCACACTTGGCACATTTTGGCCTTGTGTCCATAAGTTTAGGGCATGCTGAAACTATGTGTTCTTCTGAGTAGCATAATTGGCAACGGTTGTTAGTGTTGGCATAAAAAGTTATATTGGGTTTAACCTTGCCATCAATCCCTTTCCCAAAGAAATTAATGAAAATTTCATTCAAAACATGAAATTACTGATTTGTGGTGGATTTTCTAAATGTGGTTTCATCTTGTTCTTCCTTGATAGGTTCATATGGGGTCTCCCCTAGTTCTCCTAATACACGTTCAATTTCAATAGCAGCAACAACCACCTCCTCAATGTTAGTGTAGGTCCTAATAACACAAAGTTTTTAAATTTCTGGCTTTAGTTTTGCCAGAGATTTGCAATGTTGTTTTGCATCTTGTATTTGACCCTATTGAAAAAGCTTATCGAGCCTTTCATAGTATTTTTGAACCCTTTCCTTTGGTTATTGTTTGATGGCATCTAGTTTGAGCCGAATGTCATCAACATTAATATTGCCATATTTTTGCACTATCCAGGTACATAGTTTTGTCCAATCAGTTGGTGTAGGATTCAATTTCTTGAACCATTCTTTGGCCCTCCTTTTTAGGTTCAATTTGGCAATTTTAAACAATTTATCAGCATTCAAATCCTGGACTTCTGTTGCCATTGTCAGTCTTTTAACCCAATCATTTACATCCTCATGATCTCATCCCCAGAACAACTCATCCATGCCCTGAGGACTAGTCATTTTAACCCTTCCTATCTAAAGATTTACCTATTGCCAGTATTCTATTGTAAGAACTTGTTCTACACCCATCCTTCTCTAGGTTGTTGTTAGTTCTACTATTATAACCTATACTACTTCTTGCCTCACTGATCTAGATGAGGCTCCTTTGCCATTCATCAGATTTTATTTTGGTTTTCAACTAGATTGTTGCTTGAGTGCAGAATCTTGACGGTCATAGCTAATGGCTATGTTCCTAACCTCAACCAATTAGGATCAAAACCAATGATCCTAGTAGTAGCCAAATCAGTGACATCTTAAAATGAGAGTAAAAAAATAGTTACTCTACAAAATTCTAACTCTTCAAAATAGTAAAACCCGACTGTACTATGTGGCTCATAATATAGATAAGATTTTTATGCTACTCCAGTAGATTTGTATAGCTCTTCAAGACTAAATTATTAGTCTTTGATCACGAAAGGAAACTGGATTGTCTTCCTTCTGGTACTGGATTTAAAATCACAACATCAAAGGGTAGAAGAGTGAAAGTTTGTTCATATATAGAATCCATTTGCCATTGTATCCCAAAGTTGTCATCATCAAATGATCTCCAACTTATTAACCGGGATCTTGTTCTAGAGTTTTCCACCCTTAGTATCTGGTTTCTAATCCGAAATAAATCCTCCACTCTTGGAATGAAAAATTTGTTGAAATGATTTGGGGAAATAGGAGAAAAAAGAATCTAAACATCACCTATTCATGGCACTTGTTTTTGCCTTTCCGATTTGTGTGTTGATACCCTACGCAAGGTAGGAGGTAAAATGATATTGTTTATGAAATCTTGCACTTGAAACCCATCCTCCCGCTCCATTTCGCATTTTCACCCAGACCTATGCTTTAATATAGAACCCGTTGTGCATTAACTCCACAACAATGTCTCCAACTTGTGCTTCATCAGGATTCATTCTTATAATGGTAACAACACCAAATCCCAATTGACGCAAAATTTATGTTCCTGTTTGTGGTGCTCCTTGAATTCTGGGAAAATCAAACCTAATAGTGATTTGTTCTTCTTGAATTTCTTGAGTTTTTGCAACCAATTACTTTTCATTAGAATTAGACATCTTAACTTTTGGGACATTTCATCTTCCAAGTACCCTAGTAATCACATAAGTTTTAACCAAGAAGGGGATATGACTTCTTGTGTGTGGAAATCCCTAACATTGGGTATACAAACTCAATAGGATTTGTTGAAGTCTTCCAAAACAAAAAGAAGGTTGTTACAAGTGTTATTTCTACATCTAAGTCCTTATAGACATCAAACTTTGTTATTCTAATTTTAT
>Ga0116229_10006575_pt1 | contig 18657 bp, 9 predicted proteins | sample S1TSphgellanicum_3_FD_87313 | JGI IMG/M metagenome (GOLD analysis project Ga0116229, IMG submission 87313) | Host-associated microbial communities from peat moss isolated from Minnesota, USA - S1T2_Fc - Sphagnum magellanicum MG | ecosystem: Host-associated > Plants > Peat moss > Unclassified... | reverse complement strand
TCCTTGTTTACATTTGACAAGTATTATGTCTATTCATCTATTCCATTAGTTTTCACAGAGTCATGAAATTTTATAACTCATTTTTTCAACTTCTATTCACAAGCGTGAGGTTGTGTGGGTGTGGAAAGATCTTGAATTTTTTTTTAAAAACTCTATTTTCTAAACCCTAAACCTTAAACCATGTCACATTATGATTGTTGTTGTTGAGTTTAGGGTTTAGGTGAATTTCAATAGCGTTCACAAGTTTTTTTGTTTTATCTTATGTTGGTTTCTTAATGAATCTAATGATGGCTTCTTCTTCATGTCCTATTATGAATGTTCATGATATCAATTTTAATGAAGTTCTTTTAGTTTTTGTAGGATATGACAACAACTATATTGGCAATGTGTAAGTTGCATAGGAAGGTGGGGAGTTTGAGATTCCAAAAGTTGTTGATGTTGAAAGGCATGATGCTACATATATCACCAAAATGCATTTGGAAAATTTGTAAAAACAAAAATTTCTTTAGAAGTCACACTACTAGACTTCACTCACTTGGGCATTTTAAAGGTGAAAAATAATGAATTTGTGGATGTAGATCATAACTAGATCACGAGATGTATAATTTGCCACAATGATTTTGTTGGTCTTGAAATCCTAATCATGCACATTAGGAGTAAGAAAGGATTGATTACATACCATAATATTAATGATTTAACAATCATGAAAAAACATGTTGATGTTAACCATTTTGCCGTAATGAAGAGCAAAAGAACCCACCATTACCCAAACAAAAGCTCCATGTGATTGACAAATTAGCAAAAAGAAGGCACATGTATTTCTATTTACAATATTATTATTTTTTTTACTAAAAGTAAATTTAGAAAAAATGATCTAACATAGGTGGGTTTTTTGAAATATTTGATGTTTGTGATTAGGGGGTTCATGTCCATGAAAATTGTTGAGTCCATGTAGCTTTAAAGGTTGTTGTATAGGCTCTGTTCACACTTTTTTTCCCCATTGAAGAAGTTTTTGTTGAAAATGTTTTACTCAGCTTGGTAGAAAAGACCATGGTTATGTATGTGTAGCTTGCATTAACTAGTTGTTTGTTAGTCATTCACACATTTGATTTATGGATGTTAAAAGGAGTGCATGATATTTTTGTTGTGAATGTCAACTTTATTTCCAACAACTAGGAGACAAAGCATTTGACTATTGGTTCATTTGAGGTGATACAGACAAGTGGCATAACTATGGTTCCTAAATTATAAGAGTTATTGGATAGGTTTGCTTTCATTGAAAAAATAGTGGCTTATGTGAAAGATGAAAGGTCTAACTTGTAGACATGTGCAAGTGTTTTTAATTCTATTGTATCATGTGGTAATTTGGGGTTGTTGGAACCATTTGATGGTTCATGTTTTGGGCATGAACTTTCAAAGGTGTGCTAGTATGCAACTACAAATGAAAAGATGTTTATTAGTCTAAACTACACATTTATGAAGGTTGTTCAAAGTGTCATCCAAAAATATATTACATGGCCCAAAAAATTTGGCATGGATAAGCAAACATGGGATAAGACTTGCATTGATTCTGGATTGAGGCACAAAAGACTAAACCCATCCATGAAGACGAACTAAGTGTTTACTTTAATTTTATTAATTGATTTTTTGTTTTAGGAAATGCATTTTATGTGGTTTAGGGGTGTTTTGATTTTTTTTTCTATTATTGATAATGCATGTTTGTAAGTTAAGTATTGTTATTTCAAGATGCTCGATCTAATTTTTTGGAATGCTATAACAACCAATTTGTGGCATTACAAAGCCATGTGCTTTCGCTAAGGACATGGGTTGTTTGTGAAGCGGTTGTGAAAGTTTTATACCCAATTGTCTTTGGTTGTATTTTGAACTAGAGTCATGGACATTAATTGCTTATAAATGCTTTATAATTTGTCATACTAATTTGTCGAGACACTAAAGAAAATTATATTTTAGGCCTATTCCTAATAACCTCATTGAAGAAGATGTGTTTGATTATGAGTTGAAGGAGCTCATGTTTCGAATGAAATAATGTATTTTAGAGGTTTTTTTACCTTTCATTTTTTTTACATATATTTGACAAGAGAAAATATTGTAATATGTTGGCTTTTATGTTTGATCCAAGGTTCAAAAACATGTGGCTAATTACCATGTTTTGGGTCATGAAAATTCTATTGTTATGCTTGTTAAATATGACAAAAAATATTGTTACCTTTACTAATGGAGGTAAACAAGTTGTTACTGATGCTTAATGAGGTTAAAACAACTTCTTATCTTCACTTAGAAAGTGATTTTCAAGGTATATTTCACACCATCACAACAATAACAACAGACACATATAAGGATATTGTGTCAAATGAACTTGTTGGGTTTTAGTGGGTTCCTATTGATGTAAAAAGTTACAACTATGCATTATTTTGGTGGTGCAAAAAAAACACAAGTTTTTAACCATTATGATTTTAGCATGGCATATTTTTGGCATCCTAACCATCCAAATTGAAATAGAACATATCTTTTCCATTGTTGGAATTTTGGTGGCACTTTGTAGATGCCCTTTCCAAATAAAAAATTTGGATAAGGTATTTTTTTTCCAACAAAAATTGGCCATCTGATCGATGGACTAACTACATAAATCCAGTCTCCTATTCACTAAGTTTGGTGTAGTACACTTATGCATTAAAATGGTACACAAAATGATCGTTAGTGTTTATTGTGCACTACCATTTAAGGTTCTATGACATCTTCAATGAAATCTCTTGTTAATAGGATTTATCGTGAACTATTATTTAAAGGTTTATGACAATTTTAATGGAAGCTTTTGAATGAATATGACTTCATGGGATGATGCACTCAAATGTTTAATCCGTGCAAATTTGTGGTGGATATTTTTTCCAAATCCATGTTCAACTTCTTTTCTCTTCAACCCCTTCTAATCAAATGCATTATTTTTGATTAGACCTTTCATGTGTACATCTTTTGAATCTTTCATGAGGTCATGTAAGTGAAGCAAGTTGAAGATTGGCATGTTGCCCATTAACTCCAAAATCACATCATAGATATTATTGTTAAAAAGTTGAAAAAAATGGAACATGTTACCTTATACTATGAACTCATTGACCAATAGTCTTCATTATGAATAATTCTTAATGTGTAATCATAAATCTTTTTGAACTTTCAAAAAATCAATCCCCATTTGTCTCTTCATGTTGGACTATTTTTAAAATTTTGGGAGAGACTTACATTGATGATAACAACCAATTTCTTTTCCCATTTTGTTGTTATTGTTTGAAACAAGATCTCAAGGATTAATCTTGTCCAATGAAGCAATTCATTCTTCTTTCTTTGCTTTGATGAGCACCAATGTTTCCCCATGTTCACGATTCAATTGTTTTGGCTTTTTTACATGCACTTCAATGGAAATTAAATCGAGTTGTTGAATTTTTTTAACCCTTTGTTTAGTTCCTAATTCATTAAACAACCTATAACACTTAGGATCTACACACTTCCATGTAACATTCTAAACTCTTATTGTCCATTTTGTAAATTTTTGATAGTTTTGTAAATTCAAAAAAATGACAACAATGGAAAAAAAAGAAAAAAAAGAGGGTAGATGTAAATACCTTTGTTGTCAAGTTGTTAACTTGAGTTGTTGAAATTTGTGAATGTTTCAAAAAATCCATTATTGATTGCTATTGATTCTAGATTTAACATTATTTTGCAAAATTTTGAACTATTTGATTACAAATAATTGTGAACGACAATGATGAAAGGCCCATGAATAAAAACAATTGTGTGAAGTATAATGGTGGAACTTTGTTATTTGTAGACTTTGTGAAGCAAAGGACACACGATGGTAATGATAGCAAAACCAAACTTCGAAGGAGATAAAAAGTCTAATAACAAAGACTTATTAGACCATTTTCTTAGGCATTATGTAACATTCATATTGATTTTGTAAATCTTCAATTTTACAAACATTTAATGTTAACAATAACCATTTAACTTTGGATTAATACCATATTCTAATTAGGATTACATGTGAACTTTTATGTTACATAATATTCCATATGTGTCAAATGTTATCACTTTGTACTTTTTCATATCACTGATTTATCAAAGACTTACCATTAAGTCTGATGTGTGCTTTGAACATGTTTCAAAAGTAAGAATTACATGCCTAATGTCACCCCCACCCAATCCCCAAAATTATTATTTAAAAAATTATTATGTTATTATTCAAAACCTTGAATTATTTTCCTTCAAACTAACAACATGTATAACCCTAAGTTTAGAAGAAAAAAAAACTTTAAAAAAATGAAATTTGAAAAAAATGAAAAAGTAGAATACATGTAAAATGGGTTTTGGGGCCGGTTCCAATTCTAGGTCTAGTTCTAGTTTCTTCTTAGTTCTGATTTTTTTTCCCCAAATTTTAGAACCTTGCAATTTAGGCTCTTAGTAATTGAATTAGGAACTAGCACTAGCCAACACTAGTTTTTGTGGAGGTAGCCCATTGGGGTGGACAAATTTCTTGTTTTCATAGGCAACCACATCATTCATAATTTGGATCCCAAATGAAGTCTAAAATGAGGTTTGCATTAATGTTGTGTTTAGTCACAAAGAATTACAAAAAGAAACAAACACAAATAGTTTTGAAGCAACGTACATTGGTTGCTCATTTCCTTGTAAATGAAGAGATGGAGACAATTGACAATCAAAATTGAACAAAGGTAGTTGTGAAAAGGTAGAATTTTTCAAATGATTTTCACTGCTTTCCAAAATTTTCCAATTTTCATGAGGAAAAAATTGATAGGTGTATAAATTTTCATTTTTTGAATATTTTTATATATGTATGTTGGAAATTTGAATTGTCAAAACATTGCAATGTACTTACATGGCCATAACTATTAATATGCAATCTCAAACTTAATGAATGAAAAATTTCATTTTTAACTTTTTTTTTTCTTGCGTGAATGTTTAGAAGATGAATCTACAACTATTTCGCTTGAGTAAGTGTAGTGAGGTTGAATACCAAACCTACTATGTTGATATAACACCATTTTATGCTTTCAATTCTTCCTTGCATACAATGAATTTAGTAAACAAGGGGCTATGGAATGTTTCTTTTGTATTATTTAATAGAAAAACCAATAACACAAAATTTGAACATCACACTTTCTACCTTGCATCAAACTTCCAACTATATATTCATCTTGAGAATATCATGCTTGGTTACAAAATAACAAAAAAAACTCACAAGATCTTCCAATTAATACAAATAAATCTAGCAAACATTAAACATTTCAACTCAAAACATATAACTCCATCTTGACATAACTATAAATCTTCTTTGCTAGTTCAAAATAAATAAATTTTGCAATTCAAAATTCTTATAATTAAATTAGGATTATCAACTACCATGGAAATGTCTTGCTGTTTATGACTAGGTTTATGTTATGTTGTAAAAAACTAAAGCAAGTGAGGCAATAGTTTAAGTGAGGAAGATGAATGACACAATTACAAGTTTGTTTTGTGTTGACAACCATCTAAAAATATTTGGTTGTGCATAACCTATCCATGAATTTAGGCTTCATTAAGTACCACAAGCATGACCAAACACCAAATCTTGAGGGGACTTAAAGTGATCAAACCAAGTCTCCACTTATTACCGAAATGATTATGGCAAAATTGAATATGGAATTGATATTATTAGAATTCAAACAAAGTTGTAGTATTTCATTTCAATTGTTAGGAATTTAAATTCTAACTTTTAGATTCTATTATGATGTTAAGTAAATAAGTTTTCTTTAAAAGACAATTAAATTTTTCTATAAAAACTCTTTTGTAGATGCGTAGTTGTAGATCATATCCAAGTCTATCATTCAATTTTACATGGTGCTATAAATGATTATTTGCACATGTTAAAAAAATATGAACAAATATTTCATTAGAGAAAGGATTCGTATTCATATTACTTAATGGCAATCAAAATTGTTTGTTTTGATGATGATGACTTTCCTTTGTCCACATGTTATTTTTGTTGAAATGTAGTGCAATGAATCAATCTTTTTTTACAAGTTCTTCAAATTATTAATCATCCTAAATTTGAGTTGGTAATATGTTAACTATTGTAATTTTTGAGCTCTTAGGGATTGGATTCCACTTCTATGGATGAGTCATAGAAGCAAATGAAAATGGGTTATCTCAATGTGTATGTCCAAGGTTTTTTCCCTTCAGATTTATGCATTAATTTCATTATTTCTATCATTATTTATATATTTAAAAAATTAAGTTGAGTTATAAACTAAGAAAATTAAGATTTTTTTCATTTTGTGACTTTTATGGATGTTATTATATCCAAATATAGGGTGTTAGTTGGTTTGTCCAATTTTTCATAATACAAGTTATAATAATATTTTAATAATGCCTCTTGTTTATCTTTAGAATATATGCAAGTTTTGGATTTATGTGTTAATTTCATTATTTTTTCATAAATCATATTTAGAATAGTAAATTCCTCCAAAAAAAGTAGTTTATTGAATGATTGATTTTAATTATTTCTATCATTAATCTTGTAATTTTGTAATTTTGTAATTTTGTAATTAAATGAAGTTTTGAATTAAGAAAATTAGGAATTTCTTCATTTTGGGATTTTTAGGGATTTTTATTATATCCAATATATGGTGTTAGTTGATTTGTCCAATTTTAATAATACAAGTTCAATTTATTTTTAACATTGTCTCTTGTTTAATTCTAGAATATATGTAAGCTTTGGATATGTTAATATTATGTATTTTATTATTACATTTGACATTTATTTACAGTTTAAATTTTTTAATAATTATTTTGTTTATTTCTAGAGTATATGTATTGGATAGGTTATTATTATATTCTATTATATATTTGGCATTTATGTATGATTTGAAGATAATTTTTTGGGGGGAGAAAAGACACAATGTTAATGTGTTCATGAATATGATAATGTAAACATATAAAAAATCATGTATTGAAATATTTTTGTAATTTGCACCATTTTCAAAATGTGTAATAAATTATATTTTTAATTAATTACTAACTATAAATATTGTGTAGAAGATGATGTATTAAGATATAACAAATAAATAATATATGAATAATATATCTATAGGAGCTATCTTAGGAATTTGTATTCCTTTTAGTGATTTTTTCTAATTTTTGAATTTGAATTTTACAACTATATGTTATATGTCAGCATACAACTTTTGTATTGATAAAAAATGAGGTCCAAAAAGGATCTTTATGATAAAAAAATGATATCAATGAATGCAACATTATCAACCTTATGATCAAAGTTGGAATGCAGGTCATCAATGACATGATAAATGGATTAATTACTTTGCAAATATGTTTCAAACAATGAAATGTTGTGCAATATGTGGAATAGTCAAACTTAATCATCAATGGAAACATTTTTAAAAAATGAATAATGTTTACAATAAATTAAATACTCATGAAGTTGGATGTACATGTTATGGCATTGCTAATTATCTTTTGTCACATTATACAACAACTTCAAAAGGAGAAAACATGTTTTTATGTTTTTATGTTTAAAATGTAGTATTGAATATGATGCACCTACATATGGAAAATATGTTGTTTTCCAACCAATTTATGTGAAAGCACTTTTATTAGAACATCCATTTTACATACAATTATTATTATTTTTGAATATTGGGTTACATATAAAAAATCAAAATTAAGGTTTTAATGTTGGTAAGATCATAGACACTAATTTATTAAATAGTCCTTTGTTAAGTTGGGGTGGTATTTTAGATAAACATATTTAGATTAAAACTTTCAAATATAGTGCTTCCTATTTTATTAAAAAAAATTAAGAAATAATTCATGGTATCAACAATATATGACTATATTTGAACAATCAAAAGATATGAAAAGTATGTGCATTTTGTTTTCAAATGTAATTGAAGATATTATTATGAAATATAATATTTCTAATGATGAATTTGACAGTATGCATGTCAATGATGAAACACAAAACTTATCATTGTTATTTAACATGTCTACCAATTCAAATTTTCTTATAAATATTTTTTTGTATCATGGGAAACATGAAAAAATGATTAAAAAACAATAAAATATTTAATGAACAACTTTTGATTTAATGTGATGGGTCACAAAATAATGTAAGTATAACATTAAAACTTAGTCTATTTCCATTTTTATTTTCACATGGTCATGGTGCTTATGATGGTTAAATACCAATACATGAATATTTAAAGTTTCATACGAGTTCATTATTTTCACCATTTACATTGTATAAACCATATTTATTGATCATGTATGATCTTTAACAATCAATCCAATTGATAAAACAAACTTCCAATATTTGTTTGGGAAAAGACATTAAAAAATGAAAACATATTATCCACAAGTGAATGATGCACAATTACTTCAACACATTGTGAAATATAAACTTTTATCATCAATTTAAGGTTTTCCTTGATGACATCAATCATGATTACAAGATTTGTTAACTATGGTACAAAAATTTGGTGTGTCGCAACCCTAGCCTTGGGCTTGCGACCAAGGCAAGGGTTTGCAAAGGTGCGGGCCAAGATTGAGCCTAGGAGTCACATTTCATGCTCTCAGGAGTGCAAAAGAGTGTGAAGGAATGAACCCTCACATGCCCAAGTGAACTCCCAATTTGGGAGTTGAAGTCCCAATGGACTTTCAAATTTTTAGAAGGTAATTGCAAGGGTCAAAATTCATTAAATTGAGGCATCCCTTATATCATTGGAAAGCTCTTGGAACGTAGATGTCTGAAATGGGCTCGCATGACCCATTTGGACACCTAAAACAAAGTTCTGGTCAAAAGAAGGGCCGGAAATCAAATTGGCAATTTGACTCCTGTTCACTAAAAGTCGAGAATCGCCCTGATTTCCTTGCGTGAAAGTGGCGTGCAACATACTGTTGGAAAGCTCTCAACTAGGGCTACAACTTCGTTTTTTACCTCATCTTAGTCAAAGGTTTTTAGACAAAGTTATGGGCCCCCAAAGTCGCAGGAGTCTTAATTTTGGGAATTTCAAGACTCCCACTTGGGAGTCCCGGGACAAAATGTCATTTGGATGTTAGTCCTATGGCCAGCCACAAAGTATATTAAAAGGGGGAAGGTGGTGGCTTCCCCCAAGTCCGGGCCATGGTGAGTCCTGTGAGTCCGAATTTGTCCGTGATGAGTCCTAACACCAAAAGTGCTCCAACTATGCATTAACCAACTTGTTGTTTGGTTTGTGTAGGTCTGTGTGAGTGATTGATCATTTGTCATTCTTCTTAGTCCCATCCCAGAGCTCTAACACACCCCTCTATCCCTAAAGTGTTGCGAGCTAAGAAGTGTGCCTCAATTTTTTACTCTTCCGTTGTTTTCATTTTAGATTCACATTTGAATCTATCAAAGAGTTTGGGAGTGCATCATGATGTGCTTCATTTCTTTTTTACATTAAAATAAATGATATTAAATTCACTCCATCATGATGGCATGAATTTAATGATATGGAACATCCTATTAAATAATTGCATGAAATATGTCATCATGGAAACATTGTCTTGTGAAATGTCTAACATTATTTCACTCATGTGTTGATATATTTATGCATCAATATATATTAAATGATGATGAGATTTTTGAAAAATAAAAGAATATGTGATTCATTATGAATTATAACATTGTGGGTCTATTCATATTCATATTACATTATGGGTTAAAGAATATGATTTGGAAAGAATAAAAAATTAAATAGTAACATTTGTTCCTACAATGTTTGATAAAACAATTGCAAAATTTATCCCACTAAATGATAGTTTACAACTTAAATTATTTAAAATGGTTTTACAAAAGCAACTTCATGAATGTCAAAATCAATGTATTCGAAAAGGATGAATGGAAATTGCAAGTTGGATGTCCATTTTTGTAACATATTGAAGCCAAATCTTCTTTGAACATAGAAATAAACAAATGGGAATATTACACATTATGATATGAAGATCAAAATGTTGTTCCATATCATCCAACACTATTAATGTTATGGGGAACACATTTGAATATAATATGTATCACATCTTCATATTGGTCATTTTATCTTTTGAAATATGCAATGCAAACCACATGGAACATTGAATTTGAATACAAAAAATGTAAAACAATTCAATCTACAAAATGCATGAAAAACACAATTATAATTCATCTTTAAGTTAATCATATTAAAACATGTATCACATATTACAACAACATTAGTATGTTTACAAATACCAATTATACAAAAAAGTCAAAATGTTCAATATATTGATTCAAAATATTATATAAATTCAAAATGTGCAAAATATTAATAAATTATATTCAACATGTGAAACATTAAATTAAGATTTGAAAAACGAGAAACCAAAACCTTAGTTAGGATTATTGTTTTTATAAACCAGGTTGAAGTTCCTTAATGTATAAGTACTAAAGTTTCTTGAAGGGTAAATCATGTTTCTCATGAAAACAAGTTAGGGTAAAACAACTGGAATTAAAAAGTTTCAAATCTTTATACATTTTCCCTTTGTCCTTCAAGTTCAAAACGGGTTTTAGAGCATGACTTGGCATACCCATGGATGTTTAGATCACTTAAAAAAACCCAAAATGACCAAAAAAAAGTGTTTGGTCATAAGCTAATGCTTAATGATGGGTAGTTTTACCCTACCCTTTTGCAAATGGGGAAAAAAAAATTTTGAAATTTTGTTCCGTTGGTTGTTGATTTATTTTTTCAATTGTATATTTTTTCAGTATTTTCTTACATTTATACCCCATTCCTCATTAGTGCTTTGGCCCAATGGGCCACTGGTTGGTGCATGGAAGTAGCATGGAAGCACAAAACAAATTGGATGTTCATAAACCAGAATTATCACAATTGTTTACCTTATTACAATGGTAATTTCCACATTAATTTTATATTATTTTGAAAAATACTGAAAAATATTTTCAATTTTCCCCAAAGAATAAATCATGAAAGAAAATTTAAATTTTTTTGGAATATTTTGTTTATCAAAAATGATATTTCCAAAATCAATTAATAATTCAACAGATACATGTCAAAGCTACCAAGGTATTACACCATGTACATTAATGTGGAAAGTGGATGAGGATGAATTAACCCATCTATATATATATATATATATATATGGGTTCAATATTTGCATGACCTCACGAAATTTTTTGGAAACATTTTGGATTAGTGTTTTTGTTTTAATAAATTTTTAGGTTTTTTTATCCCCATGGCTAGTGATGATTTAGTGATACAACCTTCATGGGACATTAAGATTTCAAAAAGTTATGGGTTTGAATAAATGTTGTGCAATTTTTCATTTTTAGGAAAAACCTTTAGTTTTGGTTCTTTAAAAAAAAAATCCAATTCTTGTTCTAATTATTTTTATAAGAAAATTTCTTTTGGTTCTAGTTCCACACTTAAATGGAACCTACTAAACACACTTAAATGAACCTACCACCCAGTTTTGGGTTCAATTCTTCAAAGAGAAAAAATTCAATTTTGGCTCTAATTTTAATTCTAAAAATTAGATTAAGTTTTGACCCAATTCTAGTAACTCAAATTTGTACTTATTTGGAATTAAAACCGAATTTAGATTACATGGTTTTTTTTTTCATGTTGATTTTGAACTTTTAAAACCTCAGTTTAGATTTTCTAGCTTGATATGGTAAATTAAGTTCAATTTAGCTACTTTGAAAATCTATCAAATCAAAAAACTAGGGTACATTAAATTTTGTGCAATCAAATCAAACCTAATAATTCCAAAAGTCCTATCAATGTTAAAAAAACTATGTTGAATTACTTAATGATTTGCATGTTAATTTCATTTCATTTAAAACAATTATTATGAATTAAACATGTCTTGGACTTGATAACATTTTCAAATTGTCAAGTCCCTTGCACGTAACTTTTATCATTGGAAAGATAAGGAAGTTACCAAAATATGAAAAAAAGTTAAATTTCAGATTTTTTTCACATTTCAAACAACGGTATTTGATTTCTAAAATTTCTAAAATTGTAAATAATTTCTAAAAACTATGTAATTATAATTTTTCACATACATATAAATATTCTTGAATGATAATTTTTATTTATTTATTGATATTTCTATACTTTTGAACATTCCAAAATCATTTGCAAGGGGAAGTGAACCCTATTTATTAAAAACATAAATGTGAAACACTTCCATTTACAAATTATGTCATTTGAAAATACAAAAAATGGTGTAGAACATGTTTAAGAATATAAAATGAAATATAAAAAATTGACTGTTGAAATATAAATACTAATGATGTGAAAATCAGTATGTATTCTAATACAAACATTTCCTAAGAAGGTTCATGGAAAAGGTTTTAGATTGAAGGTCAACTATTAGAGGATCTAAAGATGATAGATTTCAAAACTAAAATGAATTATTTTAGGAAATGTAAATTTTATTTCCTTTAAACAAATAGATAAAGATTGAAATATATTGGTAAATTAATATGTAAGATTATTGTATACAAACACACAAAAAATACTTTAAAATGTGAATGACTTTTTTTGGAAGTCATATGTATCATATAAGATGTAAATGTTACATTTTGTTACAATTTAACATTCAAATTATTACAATGCAAAGAAAGACATTTATGTTTTGAAAATCATGTAAAACCTACAATTATCATTAAATGATAAAAGTAATAAACCCTAAACCCTAAACCCTAAAAGTAATAATTTTTAAAAAAATTACATGAAAATATAAATATTCATATTGTGCAAATGTACAATACTTTCTAAAAGGTTCAAAAAAAAGGTTTTAGGTTCAAAATAAACTATTCAAGAATCTAAGGATTATAAGTTTTAGAAACTATAGATACAATTTTCTTTACAAGATTACAATGATTAGTACAACTACCACTAATTGTTTATTGAGATACAAATATGTTTGTATATACAAACAATGCAACACAATTTACAATCAAGTAAAAGTTGAATGACTTATAGAGAGACAATGATCTTGACAACCAATATCTTCATAGGTATTGGAAATTTGCTTTCTTTTAATCAACCCTGAAAGAATTGAAAAATGTCAACAAGGTAATAAATACATGTCTATGGCTATATACTATTAAAACATATCATCAAATCATCTTTATAAACACCTTGCAACTACACACAAATAGACTTACTATTGAAATAAATCCTTTTTATATACAGTGTACAAATTTGTTGAATCAATTTATAACCTGGAGGCAAGGCCAAAATGCTCAAATTCATGATCAGTCTTCACATGTGAACATTCTTGTCAAAACATTATTACTCAAAAAGTCTTTTTGTAAGAAGTTGAGGGTCACATACTCTCTTTAATTGTCAAAACTCCCTTGACATGGATGGGAAATCTTGTCATTGTTTATAACCATTTAACATCCTCTACACACCAAATTATTGACAATAAGATCTGATTAATTCAAACTAGCCAGGTTTGCAAAATGTTGAAATTCAACCATATTTGTAAAGACATAATTACATTTGTCGTGTTTTTTCGCATCCATTTTAATACCACTCACATGCCCCAAAATAGTATTATATGTTAGGTGGAAAATCTTGTTATTAAAATGTAAAAAAGGTAAAACTTTTGAATTCCAAATATTATTTTGGGAGTAAAAATTCATTAGCAAATTCCTACCTTCCAATTAAGGCACCTATCAATCCAATTGGCCTCATATGCATCAAGTCTTGAATTGTTTCTTTACGCACAAGAAATAAAAATCAAATAAGTAGAATAAACATTGAGACTTGTGTAAGGTATATTCTTAGTCCAATAATATGTATCTCAGATGGAATTTATATGTGGAAATTGGGGTTGTCACCTTCACAAATATCACAAATCTATGGAAATAAACCCTAATAAAAATATTGAACAATTTAACATCAATAAATTTACAATTTGAGTCTAGCGGTCTTAAATAACTTTTAATTAATAGGATTTTCATTGTTGCACATATGTAGTTCATGCCCAAATTGAATATATCACAACACAAACTTGAAACATGGTCCAGCTCTAGCTCCAATGGTTGTCCCTCTAACTATAGGCTAAAAAAAACCTCAAGATAAAGGCTTCAATTTGATGGTTGTATCAGAGGTTTGTTGGGACACTCTAAAACCAAAAATATTTTAAAAGACTCAAAATGATTGATGTCAAAAGAGGATCTAACTGAACAACGTTCATGTTGGAATTAACATTCCAAATGCTACAATTACATAATATCATTGCAAGGAAAAAAATAACTACAAATTACATAAAGCTAAAAAAAACGAATACCAAGACCTACTAAAGGGACTTATTGGCTCAATATGAAATAGCTCTTGTAGTAACCAATTCACTTTAAATCAACCAAAAAAAAAGGTAAATAAAATCCATTTAAAAAACAACTGGTAGGTAGACAAAATGCAAGAACCACATTAAAAAAAACCTTATTGTCTGTACAACTTTTCCAAATTGAAGCAACCCATCTATTAAAAATGGCAATAAACATTCTTAATTGTAATCCACCACAACATTTATTTCCAAGTTGCTCAATTGATAGGAGTGTTGGAAAAATGTGTACAATACAAAGGCAAATTCAATTAGCTTTGAAGTTACTTCCTCTTTTAAAAAGCCAAAAATGCATCTCTTACAAAGATTCACCATGAGATTCATCAAACTATTCACAAGAGAAATTATACCATATAACAACGTATCTTCCTCCTCATTCATCACCTTTTCACAACCAATCAATAATCCTTGGCACACAACTAATAGGTGGGGAATGCATCGGACTTGCAACATAACGAATTTCTAAGGTAGATAGCCACCATAGTATTATTTGATTTTAATATTGGGTTAGCATGTTGTGCATGTGAACCTCTTGTGAATTCATGAACCAACAATTGATCATTGGTCAATAGTGATAATAAGCTTAACCTTGGTGTTTTCACATCCTTTGGATAAAGCTCTACTATACACACAAATCACACAACACAATATAGTAGACATAAATTTAGCTAGTCATCCAAGGAAAAAGACTCTTGCATTGCTTTCAAAAAAATTCTAAACTACATGTTCAATAACTTTTATTTTTTTTTGTTTTTCAAATTTGAAAAAATGAAGAGAACCCCCAAATTTGTGCCATTAGAAGTTAAGCTAACAACATCATTAGGGTTTCATGTGGAACATTAGTCAAGAACATTGAAAATTGGCATTTCAAATGTGACCTTTCCCAAAGATTTCAAAATTGATGCATTATTACATTGCTTTACCTTCCTTTCAACTTTGGCTACTTCCAAAAGTACCAACAACCTTTGTTGCATCTATAATCAGGATACTAGCAACAATACATTTAATTCATATTCTAATGATATTTATTCCTTGATCAGTAATGGAAAACCATCCAATGAGCCAAACACAACATCTCCTTCACAAAATGTTTTTAAACATTTTCACAAAAGATTGCACAACACCATTTAATTCTTCTATCAAGTCTTAATACCAAATTAACATCTTCATGGTGTACAACAAAAAGTTATCATCCCCTTCAATTTTGTGAACACAATGGACAACACAAATAGTTAAACTTCTTGCCTTCCTTCAGCATAATTAACACCTCCACAATCACATTCAAACCCACAAATAAAATCTTCTAATCCACTTGTCACTATCTAAATGACGCAGATATCAATGGCATATAGACTTGTAACCATGGAAATTGAAGAGGCTAAGAACATGACATACTTGTATAGAAAGTGCTATGGATCCAAACATGCCAGAATTTAAGGTCAAGAGTTTGGAAAAAATAGGATGCCAAACCATAAAATCACAACCAAAGCTAGCTCCAATGGGACTAAAAATCAAATAAAAACAATATGCTCTTCACATGTGTCAAAAGATAAAACAAAAAAAACATTTTGATAGTAGCCAAAACATGTATGACTAAAAAAAACTCTTCCTTACAATGTATGTATTAGCTACTTCAATGGAAGGCACTAAATGTTTTACAACATTATTATCCTAGAAGACCACACATCCCCAAGATTGTTTTTAGCTTAAGAAATGATTAACCTTGAACTTATATGAAATTTAACATGTCCACCTTAATTAGGTTACATGATTCACACATTTCACATAATTCTTTACCCCAACTTTTTAAACATGAAAATGTATATTAAAATGTGGTAACATGGATTGCAAAACCTTTTCAATGGGCCAAGGTGGTATGTAATTTCTTTAAACACACTTGCCAACAAAAATTAATGAATCTGGAAAAAAATGTTGCCAATTAAATTTGGTGAGTAGCCATGGAGATGTTTCCTCATCTTATTGGTATGGATGTTACCAATGTCAAGACCATGAGAAGAACAATAGCCCACCCAATTAAGAATCCACATGTGGTTTAATGTCGTCCATAATATCTTTGTAGTTAAAATCTTTCATGTCTTCTAAAGGACACAAAACTATCTTTCCAAAGCTATAGCTTAAACATACCACTCATGTAGGAACTACAATTAGTGTGCATGATTTTTGGCTAGATGTTAATGTTACATTATGACATGCATTTTCATAATTAGGTGATTGTGAGAGCCCAAATTCATCTAAATTCAATGCAATCGATTTTTGTGTTGAAGGAAGAGGATAATACCTTTTAAAGGATGAAACAATTAACCTTGTAAATGGTGATTTCAATAGATGTGAACTACAACTACAATGCCCAAAATTCCAAATAGTATTGTCACCACGTTGAACACTAAATTTGCATTTTCTTGTTCATTTACACAACATCCATTTTTGTGCACTTTCAAATTTTCTCCAAAACTAACCATCCATAATAGTAAAAGGAAACAATATGGGTAAACAAACAACTTTTATTGCAATTTTGCACAACAAACATTTATGTGTTATCTTTATTTTTTCACCATATATATGCTTCATTTCTTGAAATGGCATAATCCTAATCATAGACATAGTAAAAGCAGGGACATCAAAATAATGGAAACATTCAAACAACAAATGTAGGGCTAAATTACCTAGAACATTCACAAGGTACAACTTATTCATTGCAAACTTCTTATAGTCATCCAACAAACCCTTTAGTTTTAATACAACTCCAAGACCTCTAAACCTATAGGCCATAGGAACAAAAGAACAAAAAAACCTCTTGGATTTTCTTCTAGCTTGTAAGCAAACCAAACCATCAAACTAACTTTTTAGAAAATACTCCAAAATTATAGCAAAAGAAGAGGACATTTGTTAAGACAAATGCCACTCAAAATTCTTGCTCTTGAAATCTTACCTTCAAAAGACAAGCATGAACAATATTGATGTTACAGATGTGAGGGGGGCCATTTTAGTAACAAAATTTACCATCAATTACAACTATTGATGTTTCTATATTAATGGATTGTTCTATTGTAGTATTCTCCAAGCTTCTTATGTACATGCACCATTACAACATTGAAGGTCACACAATAATCAAAGGTCAAAGAAACCATATAAAATTCTACTCAAATGTATCAAGCAACCTCATTATTGTATCTAACCAAATGTGGAAATCTACCATTTAATTCATGCCAAAAAAACTAGAAGTAGAATCCATTCACCAATTACATACTTCGATGTAGAAACCTTCATCTGGATAAATAACATAATCTACTTGAGGCTATGAAAATATATCACTAAAAAAATCTCATGTAGCTGCAAATAATCAATGAAACACATGAAAATGTTTGAACATTTGCCTCCTAACTTTTGTATTTTTTGGTGGCATCTGAAAGATTTAAGTTTAATCTTTAACTTACAACTTGTTCAAATAAAACAACCTTAATGTGGAAGAAGACCATTGACTTTGAACATTTCGCAAGAAAAAAAACTAAAATTCACATAGCAAGAATTAAAACATTGTTAACACTTCAAACATTTTGTTCATTACCTTCGCCATGCTCTCATCGCACAATGCACTCCATGTCAATAACTCATAACTCAACCAAAACAACACATGAATGTGATCACAATCAAACAAACCAAAAACCATATTAGATAATCGAAAAATTGTCAATTTTGTTAGACATATTTATATAATTTCACTTTAATGTAATGTTGATAAAAGAAAATTATGTTAAATGATTTATATGAATGTTGAAGATTTGTTTTTAAAAAATTTAATTGAATAAATTGAGTTTTGATTTTAATAAAAGACTTTTGAACTTTAACACCAAGAAATCAACGTTATAAAACACTAGGCTAAAAACTCTTTTAAGAAAGAAATTTTGATGGGGAAAAGATTGAAATGATGGTAACCTCCCATCCACATTAAAAAACACTCATAATTTAAAATTGTGGTACTTGAAAATTTTAAAAATACAAAGTATAATTTCAAAATGTTCAAATTTCAAAAGTGATTTGTGAAATGTAAATGGGTCATAATAAATGAACATATGAACAAAGTTGTGGTTTATGATATAAAAAACTAAAGCTTAAAATAATTAATATATTTTATTATGATTTGAATTATAATCATTTTTCAAGACGAAACATAGAATCTTGCAAAATATATAC
>Ga0116229_10006574_pt1 | contig 18658 bp, 18 predicted proteins | sample S1TSphgellanicum_3_FD_87313 | JGI IMG/M metagenome (GOLD analysis project Ga0116229, IMG submission 87313) | Host-associated microbial communities from peat moss isolated from Minnesota, USA - S1T2_Fc - Sphagnum magellanicum MG | ecosystem: Host-associated > Plants > Peat moss > Unclassified... | reverse complement strand
GCTTGCGCCGAAGGCAGCCACACCCGCTTGGTCTATTACAAATCGCCGTCGGTGGGCATTATCTTGCCGCGGAACACGCTGTAGCTGATTGCGGTATAGACCAGCATAAGCGGAAAGATGAAAATACCCTCGCCCCAAAACATGAATGCAAGACTTGAGTGTGGCGCTGCGGCGTCATGGACCGTAATGGTGAAGGGGATCATGTACGGCCAGAATGAAATCGCGAGGGTTCCAAAGGCGGACATGAATATCAGCGCGACGAGGTTGAAGGGCCATTGGTCCAGCCGCCGCGTGACGGCGAACGCGAGTGCCACCAGGGCGATAGCGCCGGCGGCCGGAAAGACAAACATATAGGGCCGCGCCGTCCAGCGGCCCATAACGCGAAAATCCGCATTGAGGGCATAAGTGAAAACGATGGCAAGGAAGATTAGCACGCACGTTGCGAGGCAGGGGATCTGGCGCCAGGCGATATCTTGCATTTTGCCTTCGCATTTCTTGACAATCCAGGATGCCCCGAGCAATGCGTCGCCGAGACAGAGGCCTATGCCACAGAGGACAGAAAACGGACTTAGCCAGCCAAATTCACCGCCCGTGTAGGCGCCCTCGGTCAATTTCATCCCTTGGACAAGTGCACCGACAGTGATGCCCTGCATGAACGCGGCGACGAACGATCCGGCGCTGAAGCCGACATCCCATACGAACCGCATGGCGCGCGTTTTGTAGCGGAACTCAAAGGCGACTCCGCGCAGGATCAGGCCGAGCAGCATGCACAACAGCGGAAGATAGAACGCCGACATGAGCGTGGCGTAAACACCAGGGAAAGCGCCCCACAGGACCACGCCGATCACCACGAGCCAGGTTTCATTGCCATCCCAAACCGGCGAGACGGCGCTCAGCATCGTGTGGCGCCGGCTTTCATCGTTTGTTAGCCCAAAGAGGATCCCGATGCCGAGGTCGAAGCCGTCGAGCAGGACGTATAACAAAATGCTGATGGCGAGAACGCCTGTCCAGAACAGGATCATTGATATCGTCCGGAGGTAGCGGCCGGCCGTGGAGGGGCCATCGGCGGCCCGACCACGGACATGGGTCGGTTGGCGCTGGCGGCCGCGGGAGGGAGTGCCAGGCGACCGATCGGGCCGGTGCACAGTAGCTGATAGATGTAATAGGTTCCGAACGCAAAGATGAGGCTGTAGATGAGGCAGAAGGCCACCAGGGATATTGTCGCCTCGCGGGCTGTCAGAAACGGGGTTACGGCGTCGGCGGTGCGCAGAACGCCATAAATCGTCCAGGGCTGACGGCCGGTCTCGGCTGTGAACCAACCGGTCAGTGTTGCAATGAAAGGTAACGGGAAGCTTAGGAACAACAGCCGGAGAAGCAGGTGGTTTCGTTCGAGGCGATCGGTGAAGGCGAGATATGCGCCGCACCATGCCAGCCACAGCATGGCCGATCCACATGCGACCATGATTCGGAAAGCGAAGAACGGAATAATGACAGGGGGCCGGTCGCCGGGGGGAAAGTCCTTCAGCCCTACTTCTTTCGACGTCAGGCTCATGCTGGCGATGACGCTTCCCAGCACGGGGATACTGATCGCGTAGCTGTTGGCTTCGGCTTGCGGGTCGGGAACGGCGAGCAGCAATTCGGCCGCAGGTTTTTCGTCGTGCCAGCGGCCTTCGATGGCGGCGAATTTGGCGGGCTGATAATCGTGTACGTAGTCCCCGGTGAGATGGCCGAAAAACATTTGCAGCGGGGCGAGCACACAGGCGAGGCCAAGGCCCATGCGGATCATCACACGCGCCTCGGGAAGAAATTCTTCGCGCAGCACATACCACGCGCCGGTGGCGGCGACACAGAACGCTCCAGTAATATACGACGCAAGCAGCATGTGCGGAAATCGTACCCAGACCACACGATTGAACAGGATTTTTTGCCAGTCGATGGCAACGAATTGATCGTGGGCCACGACGTAGCCGACCGGGACCTGCATCCAGCTGTTGTTGACCATGATCCAGAAGGCCGAGAGGGTGGTGCCAAGGGCTACCATTGCGGTGGAGAATAGGTAGAACCATGGGGCGACGCGCGGGCGGCCGAACAGCAGAATGCCGAAGAAACTCGCCTCCAGAAAGAACGCGGTGAAGGTTTCGTAGGACAGCAGCGGTCCCTGGACGGGGCCGGACATCCGGGACAGAACGCTCCAGTTAGAGCCAAACTGGAAACCCATGACGATGCCGGATACGACCCCAAGCCCGAATGCGACGCCGAAAATCCTCAGCCAGAAATCGAACAGCACGGCGTAGAGCGGACGCTGTGTGACCAGACGCAGCGCCTCCAGCATTGTGAGCCAGGCAGCGAGGCCGATCGTGAAAGACGGGAATATGATATGGAATGAGACAGTGAACGCGAATTGTATGCGCGATAGAAGGAGGGCGGTCGCGTCCATTGGAACCTCCTGCTCTGCGATGCGGATTTCGGTATTGCCTGGTAAGAAAAGGGGGTTCTATCCAATCGGAACAACCGTTTGCGGAAACACACGATTTCTGCGCGTCATGAATGATGAAGCTGGATAGAGAAAATCGCCTCGTCTGTCATTGCAGGATCGTGGCGGAGATCAGGTGCCTCACTTCGGTGCGGCCTGTAAGAAGGCCGTTGATCTGTTCCTGCAAAATGCGATCCGCGTTGGAAACACGCTCATGCTGTCGCATGTGCTCGAGCCACGATTCGACATGGAACGTTTCAATGAACATGCAGGCGTCGGCGCTGTCCGCGTAAATGCTCCAGCCATACGCGCCGTCGCGGCTGCGCTCCCGCCCAAGCCGGCTTACCGCATTCAGGAATGCGCTACGGCTGGCGGTGGGGTCCAGGTGGTACATGACCGTGATCAGCACCGGGCCGGCGTTTGCCGCGAATTCCGGGCTGACATTCGGCGCCGGCCAATGCATGGAGGGCGTCAGGTCCAGCCCACTGCCCGTTTGCAGTTTGTGGCGCAGGGTTAAGGGGATCGCCAGAAGCGCGCCGGCGGCGGCGGCAAAGTGCGCGATCGGCAGTCCCGCGACCGCCGCGAGCTTGCCCCAGACTACGCTGCCGAAAGTCATCGATGCGAACATGGTTGTTACGAAAACTGACAGGCCGCGTCCGCGCACCCAATCGGGCAACGCGGCTTGCGTCGATACGTTCAGGCTCGCGAGAACCGTAATCCAAGACGCGCCGGCAATTGTGCTCGCGATAAATGCCATGGCCGGGGCGCGGGCAAGCCCGTAAAGGAGCAAGGTGATTGCAGTTCCGGCGGTACCAACTCGGACCATCCAATCCGGCCCGATTAGGGCTTTCATGCGAGGTATTGCGAAAGCGCCTGCGATAGCGCCGAGGCCGATCGCGCCCAGGAACATGCCATAGAATGTCGGGCCGCCGGCGATTTGCCGGCGGGCCACCAAGGGTAGCAATGCCCAATAGGCGCTGGCGAACGGGAAGAAAGCAACGGCACGCCACAGGGTCGCCCGCAAGTGCGGATTGTTGCGGGCGTGGCGCAGGCCGACGCGGAGCGCGCTCGCGAATCGTTCCTTCGGAAGACTGCCAATGGGCTGGCTTGGCGCACGCCACCACGTCAGCGCGCCCAGTGTGCCAAAGTTGCTGGCCGCATTGAGCCAGAACGGCGCCGCAATCCCGAGCGCCGCGATGACACTACCGGCGAGCGCGGGTCCGACGGCACGGCTGATATTGATGCCCACACTGTTGGCGGCGACTGCGGCGGGCAGGTCTTGCGGCGGCACCAGTTTCGGGACGATCGCCTGCCAGGCTGGGATCGTCATGGCACCTCCGGCACCGATGAGGAACATGAATGCCAGCAGAATTGCGGGTGTGGCGAGGTGGCGCGAAACGAGTACGGCAAAAGCGGCGGAAACCAGCGCGTTGGCGATTTCGCCGAGAATGAGGAGTTTTCGCTTGTCCACGATGTCGGCCAGCACGCCGGACGGCATGGCAAACAGGAACATCGGCAAGCTGGACGCGACCTGCACGAGGGAGATCAGCAGCGGGTCGGCGGTCAGGTCGGTCATCAGCCAGCCGGAACCGGCATTGTACATCCAGCTGCCGATGTTCGACACGACCGTCGCGAGCCAAAGGACGGTGAAGACACGATACCGGAACGGGCTCCAGGGGGAGTAGCCTAGTTCTTCCGGTGCCGCCGACATCGTTGTCTGTGCTGTTGTCACCAGCTTCCCGCACAGTTGTGGATGTGTTCACGATAGGGTCCGGCGGTGGGCGCGCGCATCCGATCTTTAGTATGGGTTCGGCATACGCAATCATGTTTTGCGCCGCCTTTTGGATGATTGATCCGGCGCTTGCGCCGTGTGTTTCATGGCTCATCAACGCATGACGAGGGCATTGGCCATGACGTTACACGCAGTGAAACACGAAGCCGGCACGCCGGTTCTGCCGATTTCGATCATCGGGCAAATTCCTGAGGCGGGGGATGGCGGGTCTGGCAAGGATCCGTTGCTGGAGCGGCTGGTACGCTCGCTTCTGTCGCCCGAGGAAGCAGGCGAAGTGCTGCGCGGATATTACACCGATGCTTTTCATGCCAAACTGATGCAGCGGTTACACGTTATCCGCAACGAAACCACCACGGACGCGGGGCGGCGGAAAGCTCAGGCGTTGCCGGAATGGCGCCTCAAGCGGGTTACCGCGTTTGTTCACCACAACCTCGATCAACCGCTGACCCTGGCTTGCCTGGCGCGGGTCGCGGGCCTGAGCCGGATGCATTTCGCGGCTTTGTTCCGCCGGGCGACCGGCTTGCGGCCACATGACTATGTTATGCAGCGGCGCATCGATCGGGCGCAGCAGATGCTAGCCGGTTCACCGGCACCGATCGTCGATATCGCGCTGAGTGTCGGCTTCCAGTCGCAAGCGCACTTTACAACGGTGTTCAAGCGGCTGGTGGGGCTGACACCGCACCAGTGGCGGTTGATGCGGGGCCCGGAGGCGCTGGCTGCGTAAAGAATGCATAAAAAGGAAGCAGGTGTTTTCTAAGGAACTTCCACCTTCTGCTTTACGACCCGGTGAGAAGTATGTGATCCTCAAGAGGTCCGAAGTCCTCTTGGGGTGCGATCGCGATGGAACAGCCCATTCGCGAGAAGGGGGTTTACATATTCGGGCCATACCGGCTGGACCCAGACCGGCGTAGCCTCAAACGTGACGGAAAGCCGATACAGCTCACGCCGCGGCTATTCGATACACTGACCTACCTGGTGGAAAACCACGACAGGCTGGTCGAACGCGACGAGTTGGAGCGAGCGGTATGGCGCGACCGCAGCGTCGTCGTCAGCAATCTCAGCAAGGCGATTTCAGCACTGCGAAAGGCGCTGCAGGCTGACGGACCAGAGGATAACCTTATCGTCACAGTGTCGGGGCGCGGGTTTCGCTTCGGCGCAATGGTCGTGTTCGAGCCGGCGACACCGGGGCCAGCCGTCGTCAGTACGGACACCGGATCAGAACAAGCGGGCGCCGGAAGGCTTGTCGCTTGGGCGTGGATCAGGGTCCGCCTGCCGGTTTTGGCCATCGCAGCCTGCGCGTTAACCCTATGGTATTTTCAGAAAAGGCCGGACCAGGGACCGTCGAACCCGCTCCCGCCTTTCTCTCCGCCGCCGCACTCTGTTGCCGTGCTGGCCTTCACCAACCTCAGCGGCGACCCTGGGCAGGCCTATTTTTCGGATGGGCTTTCGGAGGAACTCATCGATTCGCTCAGCCGCATCGGCACGCTGCACGTGGCGGCGAGGCTGTCGGCATTCTCATTCCGGGACAAGGCCGCAACCATCCAGGAAATTGCCCGCGCCCTCAATGTAGGCACCGTGCTGGAGGGCAGCGTGCGGCGGGATGGACCCCGGTTGCGGATCACCGCGCAATTGATCGATGGCGTGACGGGTTACGAACTCTGGTCGCACAGCTACGATCGCGAAGAGGGTGACATATTCAGGATGCAATGCGACATCGCGCAGGCCGTCGCCGCATCGTTGCAGGTAAACCTTGTCGGTCCCGACATGGCCAGGTTCACCCGTGGCGGAACCAGCAATCCGAAAGCGCTGGATGCCTATTTGCGCGCCATGGCGGCGCAGGAAACGCCGGACGATACGCTCGCGCAGGCCAGGCAGATCATCGCCGCGTTCAATGAGGCGGTGACTCTTGACCCGAACTTTGCGGTGGCGCAGGCACAACGTGCCATCGCCTTGTGGCACATCGCTTCGTCCAACGACGACCCGAACCTGGCGGCCACACATCGCATGAAGGACGATGCGCTTGCGGCAGCGCAACGGGCCGTCGCACTTGCGCCCGATCTGGCGGTGGCGCACCTGGCGTTGGGCATCGCGCTGGACGATGCGCTGCCGGATTTCAGCCAGCAAGAGGCAGCATTCGTCCGCGCCCGTGAACTCGCGCCCGGAAGCAGCGAAATCGCCCGCTATTACGGGCGCTTTGAGGTTCTCGCCGGCCATACGCTGCCTGGCATCGAGGCGGCCGAACAGGCCGCTTCGTTGGACCCGTTGACCCCGCGAACCTATTACCTTCTCGCCGGAACGTTGTATTTGGCCGGACGCGGCGATGAGGCCCTGGCGGCCTTGCGTCATGCCCGCGATCTTGGTGCGGCGGACTCCATATATGCGGCAGCCCTCGCGGGCTTCATCGCGCTCATGAAGGGCGACGCGGCCGCGGCGCGGGTTGCGTGTAGCGGAAAGACCGACTGGCAAATCGACCTGTGTCTCGCCATTGCCGATCATGCCCTGGGCAAGACGCAGACCGCGGCGGATGATTTCGCCAGGCTCCGCAATGCCCTCGGGCAGGCAGGCGCCTACAATTACGCGCAGGTGTATGCGCAATGGGGCCGAACCGACGACGCGCTGCATTGGCTGGAAGCGGCATATGACCTGCACGACCCCGGCATGATCCAGTTGCGGGCCGATCCGTTGCTTGACCCGATCCGCCGGGCGCCGCGATTCCAGGTGATTGAAATCCGATTGGGTTTTCCGCCGTCATGACCTTGTCGAAAGGCGAGCGAACGCTATAGATTGGCGAAGGGTGATTGTTCAGGGCGGCAAAAAGTAGGATGAAAAACTAACTTCTTTTTTGAAAAGAAGAAGCAAAAACTTTTGCTAATTGCGGTCGCCGTGGTGAGGGGGCTCGGATGGACATCTCGGTCAGAGAAGCGGGTTTCTATGCGTTTGGGCGGTTTGCGCTGGACCCGGTGCGACGCACCCTTACGCGCGATGGGGTGCCGGTCGACCTGACCGCACGGCTATTCGATACGCTGCTTTATCTGGTCCAGAATCAAGAGCGGGTTGTGCCGAGGGAGGAACTCGAGCGTGCGGTCTGGGGCGGACGCACTGTCGAGAGCACAAACCTGGCCGTTGCCATATCGTCGCTCCGAAAGGAGTTGCGGAACGACGAACCAAGCGAGAGCCTGATCGCAACGTTGCCCGGGCAGGGCTACCAGATCAGGGCTGTTGTGACGTTCCAACGCGAGCCGGAACCTGCACCTGCGGCGACACGCGTTGGAACACGGGGGGCCACCACAGCCTACGCGAGCATGGCCCGCAGCCGATGGAGTGGCGTCTTATTCCTTTTGCTCGTGCTAATTGCTTTGGCGGCGACGGGTGTATCCGTTTGGCAATTCAACCCATTGTCTAAACGAAACATGAAGCCTGTGTCGGCGGCATTTGCACCGCCGCCGCATTCTGTCGCGGTATTGGCGTTTGCCAACCTGAGCGGTGATCCCGCGCAAGAATATTTTTCGGACGGGATTTCCGATGAACTGATCAATGCGCTCTGCCAGATTGGCACGCTGCATGTGGTCGCGCGCTCGTCGGCTTTCTCGTTCAAGGGCAAGTCCGCAAGTGTTCAGGATATCGCACGGCGGCTGAACGTTGGCGCCGTGGTTGAAGGGAGCGTGCGGCGGGACGGTGACAAGCTTGTTATCAAGGCCGAGATGCGCGATGGGGTGTCGGGCGGGCTTATTTGGTCGCAGACATTTAACCGCAACGAAGCGCAAATTCTTCAGATTCAAGAGGACCTCGCGCAAGCTGTCGCAACAGGTCTGCAACAGACTCTCTCCGGCGTCGACGCGGCTGGGCTCATGGTCGGCGGCACATCGAACTCAAAGGCGCTGGATGTGTATTTGCGCGCGCTGGCAGCTATCCGCTTGCCCACACAAACAGATCCTGAGGCACATTTCAAGCAAACTGTGGCCATGTTGCAAGAGGCGGTGGCGCTTGATCCAAAGTTCGCCATAGCAGAAGCGGAATTATCCATCCTCCTTTGGGTTCATGCAACGAGTGGCGAGAGTACGGATCTGGATTATGTAAGGCGCATGCGGCAGGAAGCCAAAGCAGCTGCGGAGAAGGCCATTGCAATGGCGCCGGGATCGGCCCTGGGTTATGATGCGCTGGGATATACGCTCAACGATAATTTACCGGATTTCGCACGGCAGGAAGCCGAATTTGAGCACGCGGTGTCCTTGGCGCCGGGCAATATGCGTATCCTGGGCGACTATGCGCGCTTCGCGTTTTATGCGGGCCATTCCAGCCAGGCAATAGAGGCGGCCGAGAAGTCCGCCGCACTGAGCCCGCTGTCGGCCAAGGCCTATTTTGAACTGGGGTGGAACCTTTACCTGGCGCGACGCCCCGAAGATGCGCTGGAGGCACTGAGACACGCGCAGGAGCTCGGCAAGGTGCCAACGAGCCTCGTAAAGCTCATGACCGGCCAGATTGCGCTGATGCGAGGTGATATGGAAGCCGCAACGGTCGCCTGCGCGGGCGCAGGTACGTGGTTCGAGCATGAATGCCTTTCCATTGCTTATTATCGGCTCGGCCGGAAAGACGACGCGTCGGCGGAAATGGCAAAGCTGCACGACGCCCTGGGTTCTACGGGCGCATACAATTATGCCGAAGTCTACGCGCAATGGGGGCGCCCCGACGACGCATTGCACTGGCTGGAGACTGCCTATGCGTTGCACGACCCCGGCCTGATGACGCTCAAGAACTTTTTTATGGACCCCATCCGCAAAACGCAACGTTTCAAAGCGATCGAAGCCAAGTTGGACTACCCGCCGTGATCCAAACCTACCCATCGGCAACATCGTGCTCATGTACCGAAATTGGTTCCGGCTGGGTTGGGATGAGCGGCCAGGACGTGGGTGTGCCACGCATCGGCACCCCGCTTCGGCCCCGCGCATTGGTCGCGTCCAATGGCAGGTCCAAGCCATAGTCCATTTCTGGCCGGCACCGGCAACTCCAGCACCGCCGCCATGCGTGTCAGTTCGGCAACCGTGCGTGCGCCCATCTTCCGCATTAACGAACCACGATGCATTTTGACCGTGACCTCGCTCAGGCCGATTTCCGCAGCGATCTGTTTGTTCATCAGGCCGGTGGTGGCCAGGAAGAAGATCTGGTACTCGCGTTGTGTCAGCGATTGTATGCGGGTCCGCAGCTCCGCGGTGCGATGCGCGTGTTGACGCGCCTGACGCTCGCGTTCCAGGGCGGTCGCCACTGCATCCAATACATCCTGTTCGCGTAGCGGCTTGGTGAGGAAGTCGACGGCCCCGGCCTTCATGGCCCGCACCGCCATCGGAATGTCGCCATGGGCGGTCATGAACACTACGGGCGTGTGGATCTGGTGCCTTAGCAGGCGGGCGTGAAAGTCCAGGCCGCTCGCACACCGCATCCGCACCTCCATCAACAGGCATCGGATGGCGGCTGCCACGCCACGCTCCAGCAGCCCTTCGGGGCCGGCAAGCAGCATGGGGTGCAGACCCACAGAGTGAAACAGCGTGCCGAGCTGTTCGCGGAGAGAATCGTCGCCGTCGATGATGGCGATGTCAGCGGTTGCCGCGGCCGGCGGCGGAGGATGGGGGGAGAACCGTATCGCGCCCGCGTCGGTCGTGTCCCCGGGCCAGCCGCCCACCAGTCTGCTGCCCATCTAGCCGCCCCCCTTTGTTGCGATTACCCGACGCGGACTTTGGGGACGGCTCGACTGCAGGCCAATTGAAATTGTGCGAAATCGAGTGAAAATGTTTGTTTGCAATGATTTATGGGCGGCATGACGTGCACCGGCCTGCCGCGTACCGGCGCCGGATTGGCGTGGGTTCTCGCACGCTTCGCGCTGCGAGAGCAGTTCCGCCCTATCGCCGCATGGCCTTGGATGACTGCACCAGGAGCGCGAAGGAGCCGGCGAGCACGACACTGTCCTTCAGCAATACCCGACCCGCTGCTGACAGAAAGGGAAAGCCGTTCTGTGGGTCGCCGAGCGACGGCATCCAGGCCTCTGGCGTGGTGACGAGGAAGGAAAGTGTCACCAGCGAGGTGCCGAACGCCAAGGCCGCGCCAATGCCGCCCAACGGCGAGGAGACAAGCCCGCCAAGCACGAGCAGGCCTATCGCGACACACGCGGCGCCAAGACAGTCCGACACAGCAAACGTGCCGTTTACGCGATGCCATCGCCGTTGCACGGTCGGGCTTTCACCCTCACGTGTCAGGTGGGAATGGTATTGCTCCGGGTGTTGATAGACGTGGGACAGCACTGGATTATTAGCCACGAACGGAGTCAGGCTTTCGGCCGCACCCTCGGTGAAATTGGGGCCACCGACCTACAGGAACACCACGGCGATCGCCACCCGCAGCATCACAAAGCCCAAGGCGGTCCGATCTGCTCAGCCAGAGCAGAAGTCGGCCGACGCAAGGCATTGGACGTATCCTACCGCTTCATAGTCGGTACGCTGCACTTTAAGTGGCTCGCCTGGCTTCCCAGAATGCACGATTGCTTCCGGTTCCGCATGGTTTGTAACAGCCGAAGAGGACGGCACGCGGCCGGCGTCCTGAAATTGATGCTTCCTTTCGAGGGCCTGCGGGATCGGTTGCGATTATTAGTAAGCGACTCGTTTGCAGGATGATTAGGCGCACAAGCCCGGGAGATCGCCATCGCTCGCGGGAGTTTGTTGGTTTCCTGGAGCAGCTCGACGCCGACTATCCGGCCGACACCGCCATCAAGCCGATCCTCGACAACCATTCGGCTCATATCTGGAATGAGACGAAGGCATGGATTGCAACTCGGCCAGAAGGTCGGTTTACTTTCGTGTTTACTCCCGAGCACGGGTCTTGGCTCAATCTCATCGAGGGCTTCTTTTCGAAAATGGCTCGTTCCGTGCTGCGGCATATTCGCGTGGCTTCCAACGCAGAACTCAAAGCCAGAATCGTCAAATATCTCGACGACCTCAACAAAGACCCCGTTGTCCACACCTGGAGCTACAAACTCACGGAAGCCGCCTAATATGAGTCGCTTCATGGAAACGCAGCACTAGCTTTCTGCAGCATGCACCACCAGCGCGAACAGCGCGATCGCAGGTGGAACGATAAAGCACCGCATGCCCAGCAACCCGAACATACCCGCCGCCGCCGCGCAGCCGGCTGCGAACAAGGTCACGCTCGCGATCATGCGCAGCAGTCGCGAACGGATTGCGGCCCTGCCGTCGGCCGGTGCGCCAAGTAGCAGGTCGGCAAGATCGATCATGATCTGGGTGGTGGTGCCGGTCATCAGCGTTGACGGCGGCGCGGTGCCGAGGTGAATACGGTGAACGGCGTTTTGGACCCCCATGGCCGAAACCAATGTCATGCCGGTCGCGATCGCGCGCCTGCTATCGCCGTTACTGAACGGCCCGAACCGCAGCGCCAAGACGGCTGCGACGCACAGTAGAACGAGTTTGAGGCCGAGCATGATGCCGAGAACTGGCAGACGCGTATGCGCAAACACGGCACCGAGCAAGCGAACCAATATGACGACGGCGCAAAACACCGGCAGCGCGAGCAGTTTTGCGACGGCGCCTGACGTGCCCATAACCAAGGTGGCGCCAAAAGTAACAAAGTTCCCGGTCACGTGCGCGGTGAACAATCCCTGCAACGCAAGGAAACCCGCCGTATCGACATAGCCTCCATTCATGCTGAGGCTTAGAGGTATGGCCCATTTCACGCCGGGCGCTTCCGTTCCGGCGGCAATATTGGCCTGGCCGGCACGGCTGCATGATGCCTTACCATCCAAATTTCAGCTCCACGCCAAGGTAGTCGCCGTCATGGCCGCCGACGCGCCGGATATTGTTGCCGACCTGGAAATGCACGGCTTCTATAGCCCCTGTGAGGTTGCGGGTGAACTGGTATTCTGTGCGGGCCTGCGCATAAAAGCCGGTCCAGCTTGCGCCTTGGCCGGCAGTGCCGGCGATGGGAATATTCGGCTGCACGTATATCGCATCCGCGGTCGTCTGCCGCCATTGAGCGGCGACCGCGGCCATGACAGACAGCCTGGGGACGGGCCTGATGGTCGCCGATGGCTTGACATGAATGAGGTTTGTGTAGCCGGTATAGCCAGCGAGCGTAAAATAAAGCCCGTTAGGAAAAAGCGGATTGAACGTTCCGATAGTTGTGCCGCCTGGTTTTGCATTGCCGGAAGCGGCATCGACCTGAATGCCCAGCCTGGTTTGCCAGGACAGGTTCGGCATCGTGTAGCCACAGCGCACACCGACCGACCAGGCCCGGATGTTTTTCGCACCGACGGTACCTGTTTGTCCCATACCCTCCAGATCCCAATCCACACCTTGGCTGTTGCCGGCGAACCTTGCATCGAAGACATCGCGACGCTCGCGCCCTGACGCCGCGAGATAGTGCGCATCGTCGTGCGCATAAAGTGCGTAATAGAATGAGAGCTCGTTGGTGCCAAACACGTGCCGTTCTACACGAAACATATCGAACCGGAACGTGCTGTTCGACGTATCGTCAAAAGGCCTCATGTCATAGTACTGCACAGGCTGGCTGATGAATCCAAGGACCCGCCACGGTTCGCTTTCCCAGTCGGCCCAGATTGCATCGAACGATTGCCTGACATTCGGGCCATCCCGCCATGCTACAAACCGCTGTGTGTCAAATGCAAAATCCTGACGGCCGATGCGCGCCTTGAAGGTGCCGAGATCCGTCGTTACGCTGTAGGCCAGGAAGGCGAGGCGCAGATCCAGCGGGTCCTGGTCGACCGGAGTAATTGGATCCTTGCCGAACGCGCGATCATCTTCAAGTTCAGTGAATAGCTCCCAGTTCCTGTTGAAATGGAGGTCAGTATACACCTGAAACCTCTGCAACAAATAGGACTCCCCGACGATATGGCCGACGCCGAAATTTGGCGCGTCATTGGACTCCACGCGCTCGCGGAGTATAAGTCCGAACGACAGATAGCTGTAGGGATCGCCTGGCAGGAGCGGAATGTATTTCAGGGAATCGAAAGGTTCCGTGCGCAAGGCCTGGTCCGACAGCACCTCCCAGTTTTCCTCCCAGCGATTAGGCATAATCGCGGGTCGTTGCGGCGGGATCGCGGCACTATCCTCCGCCACATACTGGGCATGCGCGGCGCGCAGTGAGACGAGCATCAGCACCAGAGCCGCACGCCTCGCGCGGAATTTCGCCATGTGAGGGCCCTTCATGACCGGAAAAGCTGGCTCCGCCGCAGGGCCGCGTCATTTCGCGGACTGCGCGTGGATTTCCGCGATGTAGCCGCCGGGGAACTGCACCATGGCGGCGTCACGGCCATCTGCCGTGTAGGGCGGCACCAATACTGTAACGCCCGCAGCTTTCGCTTTAGCGACCGTCGCGCCCAGGTTTTCAACCTCGTAGCCGGTCATTTCCCGCCCGTAGGGATACGGCAAATGGCCATCCGTCACAAACACTGTCAGCTTGCCGAAGGTCGACTGAATGCGCACACGGCGGTAACTGTCGCCGGGGCGCCCAATTTCGATGCCCGAAGCGTGCGCGTCGTCCGACACGACATAACCGTGGGCAAACGCGAGGAAGCAACGCGTGAACACACTGACGCTATCGGCCGAGACATACACTCGGTTCTCCGGCACGGTCTGCAATTCCGGATACTTCGGCGTCACCGCATGCCAATAGATCTGTGTGTTGACCCCGCCGGGCCATTCGATGACCGCATCGCGGCCGATCGGATCCGGAAACGGTGCCACGAGAAGCGCGGCACCGGTCATACGGGCAACACGAACTGCGTCATCCATGTTCGTGACCAAGTAGCCGGTCCGTTCGGCGCCAAATGGATAGGGCACCGGTGTTCTGAATCCGAACAACGACACGGTGCCAACAGGCGTCAGCAACAGCTGCGACGTGGTACTGCTTGGTGTTGGAGTGACCGTGGCCACGACTTGCTTGGTGCTGTGGCCACCGAAGGTCGCGATGAAGCTGTTCGTAAACCGATCAACGTCCGCAGGCGCCACATAAACATGTGTGGTGTCGTATTGGGGGCCTACCGCCACGGCGGATGTCGCCGCGGGCGCTCGAGCGTAAGTTGCGTGTCCAGCAACAAGCAGCGCCGCGCCAATCTTCAAAAGCAAGCCGGGAATCGTCGGTATCCACGTGCGCATAGCCACCTCCCTCTGAACAAACCTGGCAGCAAACCCATCGTCGGCGTTTCGCGCTAAACTATGGCGCTATGCCGCCAGCCCCACGTAGCTTAACGGCGACAACCAAAATGAATGCCGCACAGATCGCTGCGTGTTCCAGGAAACTGTTAAGTTGCAGGTTTCTCTCCATACCGGAAAACTCCCAGAACCGATGTGCAAGGAACGTTGCCAACACAGTAAATACACCCAAGGCCCCTGCGCCAAGCCAGGTGCCGCGATTGAGTATGATCAGCGCGGACCCTCCGAGTTCCGTGACCAAAGCGGCGACATTGAAGACCCAGGCTGGATGCAGCCCGGTGTGCGCCATCTCCGCCTCGCCTCGACTCCAGTCGAGCAGCTTCACAACGCCAGCCTCCAGAAATGGTACTGCCAAACAAATTCGCGCAAGTAGTAGTGTCAACGGATTGCTCAGAACGCGCGCGACGAGCGCCGGCGTGTCGTCGCGGCTTTGGTCGCCAGCATCGATCATGTTACACCGCCCAACAGGCGCAACCCAGTGCGCCCCAAAATAACCTAGGATCTGCAATCGGCAGTTTGCTCGACCACGCAGACGCATGTTCATGGCCGTGGATACTGCAATGATTCGCGCAACTGCAGCGCCTGGCAAGGCCGGCCGACAGCGCCTTCTCACCGATGCGTTCTCGCTCGCCCCAAGCGGCGAAGCCACCGAATTGCCGAACCGGCGACCAATCAGGCATGGCGGGCGGCAGCGAGGTGCTATCATACGCCGAGAACGCGCCTGCGGCGTAGACGATCTTTCCGCCAACCATGGTCAGATCCGACACGGTGCCGGATATTTCGCTCTCGGCACAGGAAAAGTAATCACGATCGGGTACGATCAGGTCGGCAAATTGACCCACCGCAATCCGGCCCTTCTTCCCCACTTCATTGGAGAACCACGTCACGTTCTCGGTCCACATACGCAATGCCGTCTCACGGTCAAGGCAATTGCGCTGTGGGGTGATGCGAAGGCCACCGACGGTTTTTCCAGTGACGAGCCACGCCAGACACACCCAAGGGTTATAGGAGGCGACGCGCGTCGCATCGGTTCCGGCTGAGACTTTGGCGCCTTTTGCCAGCATTTGGGCGACCGGCGGTGTTGCCTCGGCGGCCGCATGCCCGTATCGCCCGACAAAATATTCTCCCTGATAGGCCATGCGATGTTGGATGGCGATGCCGCCGCCCAAAGCGGAGATGCGATCGATCGACTTCTCCGATATTGTCTCCGCGTGGTCGAAGAACCAATTAAGCCCGGCGAGGGGAATGTCCTGGTTGACCCGCTCAAACACATCGAGAGCACGTGATATCGTTTCGTCGTAGGTTGCGTGCATGCGCCAGGGCCAGCGGTTCTCGGCGAGAATGCGCGCTACCTCCTCCAGATCATCCTCCATTTCCGGCGCCATGTCAGGGCGCGGCTGGCGGAAATCCTCGAAGTCCGCGGCGGAAAAAACCAATGTCTCACCAGCTCCGTTGTGTCGGAAATAATCCGTACCCTGCTTGTAACGGGACGTCTTGGTCCAATGGAGGAAATCGTCCCTTTCTGCCTTCGGTTTCTGGGTGAAGAGATTGTAGGCAATCCGTACTGTCATCTGATTGTCTTCAGCCAGCTTCTCAATAACCGCGTAGTCCTCGGGATAGTTCTGGTAGCCGCCACCTGCGTCAATCGCGCCGACGACGCCAAGCCTGTTAAGCTCACGCATGAAATGCCGAGTCGAGTTCAATTGATAATCGAACGGCAATTTGGGACCCCGGGCGAGTGTCGCATACAGGATGCTGGCGTTGGGTTTCGCCACGAGCATGCCCGTCGGGTCGCCTGCAGCGTCCCGCAAGATTGAGCCGCCCGGCGGCTCTGGTGTGTCCTTCGTGTATCCCGCCGCCCGCAGGGCCGCTTTATTCAGGAGCGCGCGGTCATAAAGATGTAGCAGAAACACCGGCGTCTCCGGTGCCACCATATTCAGTTCGTCCAAGGTGGGAAGGCGCTTTTCCGCAAATTGATGTTCGGTGAACCCACCGACCACCCGTACCCATTGTGGCGGCGGCGTAATCGCCACCTGCCGCTTCAGCATGTTCATCGCATCTGCGAGACTGCGCACCCCGTCCCATCGCAACTCCATGTTGAAGTTCAATCCGCCGCGGATGATGTGCAGATGATTATCAATCAGGCCAGGCAAAACCAGGCGACCTTTCAAGTCGATAATTTGTGTCCGCGGGCCGGCAAGCTGGACAATTTCCGCATCGCTCCCGACAGCAACAAAGTTGCCCGCACGAATTGCCAAGGCGCTTGCACGTGGGTTGGCGGGATCCAATGTCGTGAGCAGACCGTTATGGAGAATCATATCTGGATCGATTCTGCTTGTCACACCTTGTCTCCTAAGGATTTCTTGGTGGAAGAGGCAAATTCATTGTGCAACCGGCTTCGAGGGATTCTCAGCCGCATCGTCGTCTATCCGGTATTCGGTCACTCTCCCGCGCGGCAGATGGCCGAACATGTGAGGTTGCACCTGCTGCAACCAGGAAACTCGCAGCGTCTCCTTCTGCCACAAAATGCGGGTAAGCGACGGAATCTGCTCACCCCCCAGAATGCCTAGGAGTCCGACCAGGGCAATCACAGGCGGTGCCGGCGAGCGAATGTTGATCAGGCCATAGATGGTCCCAACCAACACGCCCGCCGCAAGCGACATCAAGTATGGCTTCATTTGCCGCCCCAATATAATGCAACGTTCTCCAGTCAGGCGCTCACGAGTTCAATTCGCTGTGGCCCCGGTATGACGTATTGTGGGAACTTCGTGGGCGGGGCGCCGTGCACCATCGTATAGGCATACTCGACACCCATCCCATAAGCACCGGCATGGGTCTTTACGATGTCCATAACGGCATTGTACGTATCCTTGTGCGCCCAATCTCGCTGCCACTCCAGCAACACAGAGAGTGCGGTAACCGGCTTTGCTCCCGCCTGAATAACGCGCTTCATGGCATTCTCATGAGCAAGCTTAGTCACGTCACCGCAACAATCCTCGACGACGAAAACCTCGTATCCGTCATGCAGTGCCTGCACTGTCGCAAGGGCGACGCACGTCTCGGTCCACAGTCCGGCCAGAACGATTTTCTTTCGCCCTGTCCGCTCTACCGCTCCGACAAAATTGGGGTCATCCCAGGAGTTCATGCTGGAACGCTCAATCGGTGCTTGGCTGGGAAAGATTGCGGCGATCTGCGGCCACATGTTACCGCTGAAACCTTTCGTCTCGACGGTCGAGAGGACAACGGGCACATCGAAGACACGCGTCGCTTTCGCAAGTAACACGTTGAGTTGGACCAATGTCTGACGATCGAAATTCGCCACGCCGAACAGCATCTGCGGTTGCAGATCAATAAATGTCACCACGCAATTGTCAGGTGTCAGCAAACCCTTTTCGCTCAGGCTAGGGCGATTTTGAGTATCAGGCATGGAGTTCTCCTTTCCAGATTGGTTCGTGGCACCGCCAATTGACAACCATATCCCTGGCGGGTCTATCCAGTTCGCACGCATTTCCTTGGACTGGCACGATGCCGCGTTCGTTGCCGAATCTCGTCCGCTAATGCCCCGCAGCCTCGGCGTGATGCGTCATTTCGTAGAGAAACCGGGCACGTGCCTCGGCCTCATCGATCCAAGTCTCCAGGAGGCTGGCGCTCGCAATATCACCATGGTCGTCGTCGCATAGACCGTGCGTTTGCCGGAGCCTTCCGGCAAGCGCGGTATTATCTTCACGTAACTCGGCGAGCATATCGAGCGGCGTCACAAAGGGCGCATCATTTTCAAGAACGCGTTGAAGGCAACTTATGTTGACTACGGAACGGATTATGGTTCCGCCTCGTTTTCTGATCCGCTCGGCAAGAGGATCCGTCACGCCAAATATCTGTGGCCCATGATCGTCGAGTAGGCGGTGATAATCCCGGAAATGCGCGCCGGAGATGTGCCAGTGAAAATTCTTCGTCTTGACATAAAGGAATTCATGGGCAAACTGGACGGTAATGCTATTTCCTGTGAACGCCCATAATTCCTTGGTTGCGGATTCCGACGACGGCGGCCACCCATTCCAATCTGATCGCGGCCACCATTCCAACTTGATGGCGGCCAGGGGGATGGCCTCGCTAGGTCGGGTGTTTCATTTCATGGTCGGGTAGTCATGGTCAAGCGGCGCGCTT
>Ga0116229_10006571_pt1 | contig 18662 bp, 11 predicted proteins | sample S1TSphgellanicum_3_FD_87313 | JGI IMG/M metagenome (GOLD analysis project Ga0116229, IMG submission 87313) | Host-associated microbial communities from peat moss isolated from Minnesota, USA - S1T2_Fc - Sphagnum magellanicum MG | ecosystem: Host-associated > Plants > Peat moss > Unclassified... | reverse complement strand
TGATGGGCACTTTGTAATGGTAGTGATATGGTTGTTATGTATGTTTACAACAAGTAACATGGTGGCCATGCTGAAGTTGTTTTGGTCATTTCTAGGTGCAAACAATGGAGTTACAACAGTCCTTGGCTTTCCAAGTATCTCATATCTAGCATATGTCTACTCATGACACTATTTGCAATAATTATTCTTACTTTTATAATTCTCATTAGTGCAATTATCAATTTTTTGCATTACATAGCTTGTGTACCTATCAAACTTATTTACAAACTAGTGGTTGAAGAACGAAAAGTGACAACAAAATTGCTATCCAATTGGACAGAGGAGAATTGTTTGCAGTGTTGAGTGTATGTGAAGGAATGGACTATTTTGCCATGTATTATGGTGGTTGTGTGTTCATGTTGAAGCAATAGAGTTAGAGATGGTTGGCAAGTATCCAACATTCAGCAAGAATATTGGTAAAACCTATAGCAAGCTAAAGGCAAAAGTTAAGAATAAGGTGAGTCTAACATATTCTAAATTGAGTGTAGTTAAACAGATTCAACCCCACCCCCCCCTACCTTCAATTTAGAGAATTTTGAAACCACTGATCTCTGACCACAAAATGTACATAAATGTCCCCAAAAAGAGATGAAGCAAAGATTTGATGTGTTATAGCATAAAAGTATAAACATGGCAAAACAAATTGAAGATCAATCTGATATCATTAAGAAGCTTCAATCAGCTATAAGTGCCTACTCCAATTTACATGCATGATTGCACTGTGCAAATCAAGCCCATTGAATTTTTGATGCAAAAATTTGGATAAATAATTCATTTTTTATTATGGACACAAACATGGGGTGTGATATGTTGTCAGGTGGGTGCGTATAAAAGATTATATGAAGAAGAGGTGACTACTCATCATGATTCCCAATTCATGACCATGGGTCTAATTGCATGTTTGAAACAGCAAGGGGATGGCTCAAAAGTATGTTTTTTGTGTGTATCTCTTAATTTGTGTTGAAAATTACTAAAAAAAAGTTTGAATCTCACTTATGAGCATAATTTCTAATAGGATGAAGCTGGCAAGTTGGGGGGAGAAGAAACAGATTATGTGGAATTTTTGGAGGTAAAATTGAATAAAACTAGGTTAGCCCTTGTAACTCTAATTGTTGCTGCCTAATTTTTGCATGTGGAGCTTTGCTTTTGGAAATGTAACCAACTTTCATAGGCCTAGAAATTTGTAGGGTTGTGTGTCCTAAAGTTTTGAGCAAATTGAAGTCCAATGGGTAACCATTTTATACTTGTAAAGCTCATTTTCCTACATATATCCCATATTTCCAACTATCATGTATCATGTGCAACTTGATGTGTAGTAGGAAAATGCTTTTGCTGTTGCATTAATCAAATTTTCACCAAATGGTGTTTTATTGCATCCCTTATGGTGCTACAGCTTATGGTAGTGATTGTAGAACGGGATGCTGCTCTATTGGAAAATAGCACTGCAATTGTTAAAAAAATGGCAGCCTGGGCAGAATGAGATGTTGCCCTTTTGCAACGAGATGCTTTGCCTGGCCTTGGTGTTAGCAAAAAACTTTATGTGCCAAGAATAAAAATGTAGCCCAACTCCTTGAATGGCCTTTGTCATGATCAATTGGTTAGTAACTAAAAAATTGTGTTAGTAATGCATTGTCAGCTATAATCATTTTATATCAAGCTTTGTGATGTAAAGGTAAGTCTTCATGTTTATGGACTTGTTTGGAGGGGAAATGTGTGTTGGCATTTATACATCTGAATGGTGATATTTTATTTGTGCAAGGTTATTCATGCAGGAAAGAGAATTTGCATTTCAACCCTAAGGATTCAACTATGGAGCCTAGGTTGTTTCAAAACATGTAAATTGTAGCCACATCAACTCCAACAAGTTGTTGGAGCCATCTTTGTGTTTATATGTGGATCATCTAATTATTCAAGTTAAGTATTGTTGATTACATTAAAGTAGGAACCCATGTTCAATACAAAACATTTTTCCATCTTTGCAAAACTTAAGGTGAGTGTGCTCACTAAGTTTTTATTAGCTCAATGGTAAGGATTTTCCATGTCCATTTTGTGTGTGATTAATGAGCCATGGTAACCTTAACCCTAGAACATTGTTAATTAAACCCTAAAATGTTAACCTCAATTCATAATGTTAAACCGGAGTCCATTATTCCTTTTCAATAAAAATATTTTTTTGTGATTTAACATTGCCATGTGGCATGTTTCTATTCCTCAATCTTTAGAAGATGTGATAGATTTGAAAATTCCATTCAAATAATAATGCGACACGTGTTAAGATCTTCATTTTTGACATCCGATGATTGGGATATATTTCGGGTTTTTTAATAAATATTTAAATGCCATGATGCTCATAATGAAACACGTGGCACATTTCGATTAGCCAAACACAAAAGATGTGGCCATTTCTTGGTCATAAGATTTTTAAAAATTTAGATCATCCAATATCACGATCTGGGAAAATTAGACCTTTTAATCAAATGCCACATTTGTAAATCAAAAACTTAAGATTGGATGGTCCAAATATTTTTTTGGTTTGTACATCAATTAGTTCCCCAAATATTAAAAACTGTGCCATTTGGCAATAACCCATTAGTTAATTTAAAAAAAACATGGCCACTCCTTACCCACAAGATGAGGAAAAACTTGATCTTACATTGTCTTACCACATGTGACAATCCCAACGTGTTGAATCCAATGACCTAAATAAATCTAGAAGAATTTAAAAAACATAATTTAAATATTTCATTAGTTAACATGTGTCTCCACATGGTTGGAGTTTGGATCCACCAAAATAGTTGCAACTTATAGTCGCAAAATGATGCCCCATATACATTATGTATATACTGGCCCCATTGGATGAAATAGTATATACTAAATTTAGTCTTCATCTACCATCTGACAACGTTATCCTGATGTAATGTTTCATGCGACTATTTGTCGTCTGCAACTTGTCTTAGGCGACTATTGGATAGTTAGTTGTAAAATGTCTCTTTCGACTAAAAAATAGTCATAGACATTAGTTGCAAATCAGGAGTTTCCTTCTTGTGTAACAACCTTCTTATGGGTTGTTAATAGGTAGGTAGGGGGAAAAAAAAACAACTAAGATAACCATCATGGTTAACTAGGGAATTGAAACCTAGTAGAAAATTATTTTTAAACCACTTATCATTCGTCCTTCATGGTGCACTAGTGGGTGCTAATTCATTGTGGCTAGGAAGGCAAGGAAACACCAAGCATGAGTAACAATAGGAGGTGCAAGCTTTCAATCAATCTAGTACATTAATTTTATTTTGTTTTGGTGGTGTAACATCAATTGCATTCCTCGTTGCTCCTACTAATGTAATCTTCATTTAGGAAGAAGATGAGGATTTGCATTTGCGAAGGATTGATCATCATTAGATTGATATGCTATCCCACATGAATTACATCTTGTTTTGTTTTTTTGTCAATTGTATTGAACTCCAATGATGTGAGGAAAAGGATGTGAACAATAAGTTTATCCACAAGCTTGTTTAAATCTTATGCGCAAGAGGAGTTCATGACCAAAACAACCTCTAAAACTTGTCTCTCAAATTTTGTTTCTTCTTGGATCTCCAATTAAAAGGACCCAAGGTAAATTTGATTTTAGCATTAGAATTCAAACATGAAGTATGGACGAACAAGCTTTGAGTGTAGCTCTGGAAGCCCTGAAGAAAGGCCAGTGCATTACAATTCTAGATTTAGAATCCAGGGGGCCAAATTTTCATAGCAAGTTTTCTTTCTCCTCTTTTTATGAGAACTCTAAGGACTAAAACAAGAGGGGAGGTATACATCTTTGTGGTTCATGAAGTTGCTTCTACCTTTGGTTTCCCCTTCATAGGAAAGGTATCCATCACCCACCCACAACTCTTTGATCGTCTTCTTTTAATTCCAATAAACTCCCATCATTTCCACTTTTTGAACTTCTTACAAAAATAGTTAGGAGCTTGGTTTTTACCAAAATTTCTAGAATAGTTCTCTAGTTGGGGTTCTTGTAGGTATGTTTGGATTGTTTAGTGAGGTGTTGCTATGACAACATTAATCTAATTTTGTACCCAACAGATAAACACTAAAGTTTTGGCACTAAATGTGTCAAACTTAAGAGTCTATCAACAAGCTTACAAAGCATAAAACAATAATGCAAGATCAGTATCCATCCATAAGAACCTTAAACCTTAATCAATTGATCTTTTACTATGTCAATGCTTGAATGAAACCCTAGCCAAGCATTACTTTGAAGATTTTAGTCATTGATTCCAACTAATTGTGAAGCAAACAAGGAAAACAAAAAACAAGTATTTGGAAGTTGGAAACTATGACCTCCTTGGGTAACATTAGCTTTAAAGAAGATAGTCCAAAAAATTGTTTGTATGTTCATGAAGCAAAGATGTGGACACGAATTTCAACTAGTCAAAAGGTGTTAAACTTTTATAGGTATTAGGTGTTACGAACTTAATGAAAAAGTATCCAATATTGTAGCACATGGGAAAGGAGGAGAAGTAGATGTGCCAAGGCTTGTGTTTAATGGGATTTTCGTTTGATCATAAGAGCTTGAAAACTAGTGCTCTTGATGTGGAGAGAAGTTTCACATGTTGTCAACTTGTAGAGCTTTGGCGGGAGGTTGTGAACCTCAAAAATGAGGTTGACAAAAAAGCAGCTAGGTTGTTTGGTGAGGAGTTTCATACCCCATGCCACATCTTTTTGTGCATTGATAATACAAGTGGTTTAAAAGTGTGAAATGGACACACTAAACTTTCAATGGTTCTTGCAAAATTGTTAGGCATTACTCCTATTTTAGTATGTGAAGATCCTTTTTATAAAACCTCAAGCATTCCAAAGTTGTTAAGTTGGCATATTCCTTTTTTTGATATCACAACAATGTTGTTTAGTTATTTCATAGGCTTATTGATGGCGTTTACTAATTTCAATTTCTTTTGAATTGAATATGACAAATGGGGTCATTTCATAATGAGGTTGGTTGGGCCTTTTCACATTCCATAGGAGCTTATAATTTCATTTGAATTACAATGATTTGCAAATGTCACCTAAACATAGAAATGTTTTAGGACCCTGAACCTTAATTAAATGTGTGGAAGATGCAATGAGCATAGGGTCCTACAATAGGGCTGCAGCTAGCAAGCCCACAGGACCACCTTGGGTATCTGGCCCTATACACAAGTCGCCATAAGGTGCGACCTTGCTAAAGCAGTTCAATTCTTAGAGGTGCAACTTAGTGACCCTTTCAAAAATGTTCCAAATTCTTTCACAAGGGACTCAAATCTTCAGCCCTCACATGGTTTTTGCCCTTGATCCCTAGTTCACAAGGGTTCAAACTTGTGAAACCACAATCTGGCCCTCCCAAAACCTAGTGGGTCCCTTACCTTACATGCAAAGGGCCTTTGGAATCATTTCCTAGGGCGAATATTTTGAGGTGTAATCATGGCATTATAAGTTTTTTCTTGGAAACAAATTCTTTCAGGGAATTTCATTTTTAATTGAGTCATTACATGGAGTCCCCTTGTAATCTTCTAATTTTCCCAAGGGTAAAGAAGCCAAAAGAAATTTCCAAATGCATTTAGCGGGCACCTTATCAACCACATGAAAACATTAGTTTCAACAATCTTCACAAATTTTTAAGCAATTTTTTTTCTTTAAAAAAAAACATGTTTCTTTTTTTAGTTTAAACATGGAATTTTTTTCTATTAAAAAAACATTAGAAATGTTTAGTGTGATAATGTAGCTTCTTAAATAAAAACCATTCCTACAAGGATCTTTTTAAAAGTTTTTAAAGCTATCTATTTTTGAAACCAAGATCAACCGTAACATGAAACTTGTTTGTTTCTATTACTACATGCACAATCATAAAACATGTGAACTCCTCATCGAACTTGAAAATAAATGTAAAAAATTGTGTGTTTACCTTTCTAGATTTTAGTAGCTTACTGTCGCAACCCCACTTTGAAGGAAATGTGAGGTCGCCACTCACACTCCCGAAAATGGGACTTGGGAGTCCTCCGGGACTCTTGAAAACTCAGAGCGTGATTGCAGGGGTCAAAACACTTCGCATTGAGGTGTTCTTTATACCGTTGGAAAGGTCTTGAAGTGTAGATGTCCAAAATGGCCTCGCATGAGCCATTTTGGACATTTGCAGCACAAGTTATGGTCGAAAGAAGGGTCGGGAATCAAATTAACAGTTTGATTCCCGACCACTAAAAGTCGGGAATCGACTTGATTCTAGTGCGTGCAAGTGAAGTGCGACATGCCGTTGAAAATCTCTCGGGGAGAGCTACAACTTTGTTTTGGACCTCGTCCCAATCTGAGCTCAGGGTGAGAAGTTATGAACGCCCAAAGTCTCAGGAGTCAAAATCGGGACAGTTTCAAAACTCCACTTTGGGAGTCCCGGGAAAAAGTGCCATTTGGATGCAAGTGCGGTGGCGAGACACAAAGAATACTATATGGGGGAAGGTGGTGGTTTCCCTCGAGTCTGGGCCGTGGTGAGTCAAGTGAATCCAAGGTTGCTCGTGGCTAGTCCTAACACCAAAAGTGTGCAAAATGAGTTTTAACCAACTTGTTGGTTAGATTTGGATGCATGACCGAATAACTAAGTAGCTTGTCCCTCTTCCTAGTTTAATCCTGGAGCTTTCAGCACGCCCCTCTCACCCCCTTTAGTGCTGGAAGCTTGGAGCGTGCCCCGAGTCCTTTCCAATTCCGCAACTTGAGCAAGTTAGTCCCAACTAGGGACTATACAAGGACTTAGGAGCGCGTCACCTACAAAAGAAAATTATTCATAAACATTACAATCATTTCAATCATCTAATCAAGATCTTTCATAAGGTGATCATCTAGAAACTACATGATTTAAACAAAAATGATGATCATGTAATAATTTTTTTTTTAAAAAATTTAAAACCATCAACAAATGAAAATATTTTGAAAAATGTACTAGCCAAAATGAAATAGCTCGATAATTTTTTACTCGTTCTAAATGTACACCATATTTTTATTATGATCAATCTTTTTTTTAAAATTAAATCAAATATTTTTAGTATGATATCTTAGATCACCATATATTTAATTATTTCTTTAAAAAGATGATTTTTAAAACCTCAAACATGGGTATCCAACAATGTCACATTTTTGTCAAACTTAAAATACATTATAAAAATATATTAATAGGGATTCTTATCATGCCATTTTTTTTCATTCTGACTTGCAAATACCCAAATTATAACCAAGATGGCAAACACAAAAACCCTACATTTTAAAATTTGTGGATTTGAAAGACTTTTCTCTCAATGATGAGAAAAGAAAGGACACATATATATATAAAGCCAAATTGTCCCCAAAAGCACATTCAAACATACAAAAATCTAAAGAAAAAATAGCACAAACATTCTTAGAATGTTGAAATCCACATTAATTCCACCATTGAAGTTCAAAATGTTACTTGCAAAAACAACCAAAAAGCTCATAATTAGGAATATCATATACTCCATGGGGCTTCTAAATCCATGGTCTTGACATATACATTGTAGTTTTAAAATCTTCCTAAAGTAAGTAGAAAGAGAAGTCACAAGAAATGTAACAATTTGTGGTGGCTATGTGATATAATAACAAAATTGTTTGTAAAAGAAGATGGAAGAAGATAATCAATCACACAACTAGGATGTGCAATAAGCATAATTGTCTTGTCATTTACATGCTAGAACTTTCAGACTACCAAAACTTACATATTATTGTGCAAAAAATCAAATTGATTTGTTAAACATATATTCTCAACATAAGTTAATTCTTTCAATCGTGTCAAATCATCCACCAAGAACAAAAACATGAAGGTTCACACATCAAACCAACGGATGTTGTTGAAAACCAAACAATGATGGTCATGCATAACCAAATATAATTCAATTCTCTATATATGTCCTTGTTAGTTATGGAAGTGTTTGGGAGATCATTTTCCATATATTTTTTCTATGTTTCTATCTATGTGTGTCTATATGTTTTCAAGAGAAACAAACTCGGAGTGTTGGGACAGTTTTGTGTAAACGTTTAAAGCTTAAAGATCATATCTTTTTCAAGATTTCATAGGTTGATGGAGTCTTAATTTTAAAGACATCAAATAAACAATTGGACACATGATTGAAGCAATTGGAGATATGAAAGAAAAAGAAAATAGCTTAACAATAAAATTACATATAAACATATCCTTCACAATTTAATCTTGCCACATTAATCATAGTGGTGTATGCTTCAAGTATGTTCTTTGGTTTGTCAACACCCCTGAGTCTTTTGCATGGCCATGGCCATACCCACATTTTCTTCCAAAATGAAAAACAACATTCTTCTATAATGAATAACCTTCTCACATTTATAAGCCCATATTTGATAACACAATTTGATGAGCTCTATGGTTAACAAACCCATGATGTTGGGCATTGTCTTTCACTCTCCTTAATAGAAACACAAAACAACCAAAATCACAATGCAAGCAAAAATACAACACAAAAGTGTTGCATCTTGCTTTCCCAAACATTAACATTAAACAAAACCCAACACAAGCAAAAATAAAACATAAAGCTTCACATCTTCCTTCCCCCAACAAAATATATGAATAAATAGAGCTTCACCTTTTGCTTCATAACATAAATGCACTCAATGCCCACACACCATACGACCTTCATGTAAATTTGTAAAAGATGTAACATAGGAGGTACACTCACATCATGGGTGTTCGTCATCATTGTTAGTTTTGGACAAACTCATAGTTGTGCTCTTGAATTTGCTAAGTTTTGCAAATATCTTTATTATGCACAAGAGTAAGACAAAAAAATTAGATGAATTTTATGTTATTTGTTCTTGATTTTGTTTCGAGTCTAATGCATGAAGGATACAAAAATTAAAAAATCAAACCATGTTATTAGACAACAAGCACAAGAAACATCACCCATGAAAATATTTTCCAGTTAATTTTTTTAAAATTAAAAAATGCTCTGAAAAGAAATTTGAAACAATTTATATTAGAAGATATTTAAGTTAAATAAATTTTCATGTGTTTGATCAAATGCAAGTTGATATTGGAAGTTATTTATGGAAATAAATGTGTATGTTAAACTTCTTATTTCAAAACATATATGATGGATTTAATATGAATGGCAAAAGAATTCAAAAATGAAAAAAATGTGGAAACAAGGTTAAGTTTCAATATCATTACACAAATGTGTTTTACAACATAACTATGATTTCATTTGCATTAAAATCCCATTGTATTAATTAACATTTGGAACTTTAACTTATTTTTCACAAGATAGGTTGCATAACCCATTCAATCATTTTATGCACTTGCATTGTTATACATTGGTTATTGTCAAATCTATAAAGACTTCAACCCTTTTCTTTAACACAAATTATGGTTAAAATGTGAATAACAAAAAAATTACCTTGCAAATCTTGCATTGCAAATGGGCTCAAATATCTTTGTCCCTCATATGAAAAATGAAGAGTTTATTTGTAAGATTGCTTATGTAAGTTCAAAAAAGTATTTGTCTTTTCAAGGCCATCATATGACCCATTAGTTGCAAAAATGACAAAAAAATGATAACCATTAATACATTAAATTATGTATGTGTGTATTTGTGTATAAAGTAAATTATGTGTTTTATGTTATGGTAACTAATAATTATGTATAGTATGCCTTATGTATACATTATTTATTCTACATCCATTAGGATATATTTTAATGTTGTTTTCATTGTTTACTTAAACTTGGTTTGTAAAACTATTGAAATATATTAGCCTCACAATAAGGTATATGTAAAGGTGGCAATACATCAATCATACATAAATGTATATATGTATATCTTGTGATCATTACAGTTGTATTTAGAATATACAAAGAATACATTAAAGCCATATTACAAACTTATCCAAGGTTTATTATATTTACACAAATAATAATTTTGGTTATTATTATTATTAAATAATGATTAATATAATTAATAACACCTATAACAAATGACATAATAAAAAGTTTAATAATAATATTATAGCTACCCTCATTAAGCTACCTTTTAGTTAAAATATTAATTCAATTATATTGATGAAAATAGTTATTTATTTGAATTATTATTTAAAATAATAATTCATTTAATATAATACTTTATAATTCATTAATATGTTAATATTACATTCTACAGTAATTATTTTTATTAATTATAGTAATTAAAATACTAATATTACTAGGGAATTTTTTAAATTAATAGATAATTATAGTTAATAGATAATAATAGATAAATCTTTTATTTTTTAAATTAATTAAATTATTTAATATATAATAATAATATAACTATTTGGTTAATTATATAATCATGTAATTAAAAATTATTGACGAATTATTAATATAATTCATTAATTAATTAGTTAATTATTCACTTACCTAGTTAATTACATAATTTATAAAGGTAAAAATGAAAGATATGGCATAAATTTTTTAATTACAAGTATTTTGCAACAAAAATTTATAATGACAACTTAATTTATAACTTCAAAATTTATACCATATGTTTTGTCTCCTATTCCCATTTTGAAAATTATATAAGAAAGTGTTTATTCTTACATTTTCATATTTAAAAACATGGGCCTACGAGATGATCCAATCAAAAAAGGCTTAACCCAAAATGAAATAAAAATATTTATGTACCTATCCCTAGCTTATTTACTACCCTAATTAACATATTTATTTACCTAAGATAATATCTAGCTTGGGTGGGTAGCTAGCTAGCTAGCTAGTTAAATAGGTATTTTGATTAAGTAGATAATTACGTAAATCACTTGCACTATTCATTAATTGCCACATGACATCAAAATGTAATGTCACATGTGTAAATTGAAAACATCACTTATTGGATGGATGAGATATATTTGGATTTTTAAATAAAATAAATAATCAAATATTATTAACATGCCACATGGCATTATCCCATTAGTCAATTTCCCTAAAACATGCGCAATTCTTAACCACACGATTGAAATAATGTAAATTTAAAACCCAACACCTTGGATTAAGTCTGATTTATTTATTAATTTTGAAATTTTGAAAAAAAATAGTTTAATAATTGTCACATGTCACATCTAGGGAGTAACATGTGATGTGATTTCGAATGTCACCAAAATAATCGCATGGTTAATCACAATTGCCCATACAATTGTGGTAGCTATTACGATGAGACAATATACATACATATTGAAGTTCATCCATAATTTGATGACATCATCATAACATTGTGTCATTTGCAACCAATGGTGGCTTGCAACATGTCTTAAGTGATTAAAGAGATTTTAATCACAAATTGTCATTTGTAATCAAAATCTAGTTGTAAACCCTAGTCACAAATTTGGGTTTTTCTTTTACAAGTTGAAATTTGAAACCTTGAATAAATATGTTATAAAAGATTTGAGCTTTGCATTGTTGTGCACTACTAGTGACAATCAAAAATTTCAATTTTTTCTTATGTTTTCATATACTTATGTCAATGTCAAATTTAGTTCAAATTAATATACATTTCATGGACATGAAAAGACACATGTTAATTTGTTTTTTTATATCCATGTTGGTGGATAGGAAAAGGAGTGAAGTAGTTATAAAATGGAGGTAGTTATTAAAAAGTTGGGAGATACTTATTATGAAAGTTAATAGGAAAAAATGTAATTATGAAATAGTTAGGCTTGAAAATGAAGTAGTTAATTTTGAATTATTTTTGGAATGGTCCAGGGACAATTATATGACCAAAATGATCATGTAGAAGTGACATACAAAACTTTTTGCAAAGAACCCCATATAAAGTTCCTACATTACTGGAACTAGAGGTGTGTGAGAATCAAATAATGGTCTTTTAAAAGGTAAAACCACAAGTGAAGAGGTTTTAATTATTCATTTTTTTGAGGTTTCAATTTTGTTATTTTTTCTTCAAACTTTCAAATAACCTATTATTGGGTGTTTTCATTCATTCAATTGTTATGAAAATGTTGAAGTGTAATTAGATGTATAGTTAAAGAAATTAACATATGTAATACATATTAGTACAAACACATGTGATTTAATAAGGATTGAGGACCCAAAGATGCAAATCAACCCAAACCTATGTGAGATTTTTTCACAAGTTTTCATTATGAATTTTAGTCCAACATAAAGTCTTGTAATCATCAATAAGATCATTTGTCATAACATTTTATGACAAGACTAAATGAAGTCATTCTTATGAATTGTGATGATATGAAAATTGGGACATGGTCCACAAAAGGTGACAAAATATACAAGAAATCCAAATAAAATATTGTTGCTTTTTCTCATTTCATTTGAAATCACGTTGATATTTGATTTAGATATTATGATAACACCTTTAAAGTGTGGCATAAGTTCAATGTGACTACTTAGATGCAACATTAGGGTAAAACATGGTTAGGTGGTTCCCTTCGGTTTCATGAAAGTTCATTTTTAATACTAGCTAAACCTCTTACATTAATATGATAATTAACAACTTATGTATTCAATGTACATTTACTGATGCTTCCATTAAAATATATAAAAAACCCTAGTGTGTACATGACTAGACATATACTTGGTAAAAAATCCATGCAAAAACATGAAGTTTCGAATGACAAATGGATTAATATGACCTTATAATGTAATATTCAACTAAAAAATCAGAAAAATAAATTTACAAGGAAAATTTCAATGCATTTTACTTTTGAAAACCTAATTTGATGTTGTCATATTTTTTTAGAAAAATTGACCTTATTATGGTATAATTTTTAAATCCACATGTCAAATTTTATTTTGTGGTTGGGACAATGTTTAACTTCAAAAAATCACTATAAGTATTTTCTTTTTTAAAAAACTCATCCATGTTTTCCAATATGATTATTACTAAAACCTATTGGAACATGAATAATTAAAAAATTGACAATGGTAATGTTGAATATAACTTTATATTTTAAGTTCATGATCTATGGTCGATGAAAATATTGATTGTGATGGTCCAAATAATCATCCTCAACTTTGTTTTCACCCATCATTTGTTCCATTACTTGATATGAAAATAGATAAACTATAATAGTGTCTTATATTTGTGAATATGAAAAATGAGTAAAAATTTGAGAATTTGATTGCTTGTTTAATGGATGTGCTAGATTTATTTCTATGTTTTAGCCTTGATATAACATTTGCAACCCTTATTTATGGTTTTCATGATAAAGATAAATTAGAAACAAATATTCAAAAAAAATTTCATTTATATTTTTAATCCTATTCCTAGATTTAACCCTAACAATATATGTAAAATGCAATGAGAAAGATAATTGTCAACCCCTTTTGATTGATTAAAGTTTCATTCAAAACTTAATTATTAGCAATGATATTTTTACTAATTAAATAAAGCTTGCTTCACACTTGGTGATAAGCTATCAAAAATGATAGTTTATTTTTTTAAATAATTATTAGTGAAACAAACTTAAACATCATTAATTTTTTTTACATATTCTAATTAATTTGTCACATGTTATTTTTGTTCATATATGAGATAGAAACTTTGGTTAGTAAGCTACTAACCATGTTCCGACCTACCATTGTTCATGATTCAAAAGTGATAAACCTAAAGTGTTAAACCTATGTGTTGTCCCACCCTAGAATCCTATTTCATGTCGTCTCTTGTAAAACTTATGATGAAGTTTCATGGCCAACCAAGGAAAGCTTGATCATTTCACTACAGACGCAAAATTATTATTTCCTTTTCCTCTTTTGATTGCTTATTTCTTTTTTTTTTGATGTTTTTTGTCTGTAGTGATGGCTAGTGATGGATCTTGTTTATGCTTTTAGATTTTTCCTTGTGATTTTCATATTTTTTATTTCATTTGAATTATATCCTTCATGTTGATTTTGCTTTGAGTTTGTTGCATCATTTGTATCCTTGCATGTTGTAATGCATCATTTAAGTTTGTTCTTTTTGTCCAACTTTTGTAATTGGTCTTATAGGTGCACAATTTGATTACACATGGCTATGACAAATAGGAGTTTCATAGTGCATTTTCTCCCATAGATGATGCATGATTTAACAAAAAAAACAATGCACAATGTGTTGATTTTTCATTTGTTTCAGATTTCATGTGTTTACACTAATGCAAAAGTGAGGTGTAGTTCATTAGCCCAAATCACTATGGGACTTTAAAGGTGAAATAAATTCACTACATTTTAGTGATTTCATCTTGGTTAAAGTTATTTCACTATAATATCATTATGTAAACATCATGTTTCACTACTAGTTAACATAATTCATTATTATAATTTATTGTGGTCAATAGGTTTATTTTTATGATGTTGTTTTCAATATCTTATGTTATTTTATGATATAATTTATATTATTTTAGATTAACTTAGTTATTTTAACTTATACCTTAAATTGTTATAAGTTATTATAGGCTATTATGAATTATTATACCCTAAATTATTATATGTTATTCTACTAAGTAAGGTATCATAGTTAGCTTATTAAAGGTTTTTTACTTTAAGTTATTTTAAATTAAATTATTCAATTAACATTAGGCTATACCTTAGATTATCTTATTTTAATTTAATATATGTTATTTCAAGTTATACTTTAAGTTATTCAAAGTCATTCTATTTTATGTTGTTATAAATTATTTTATCATAAGTATAACGATTTAAAATAATCTAAAATAAAATATAATGACCTAATGTAAAATAACCTAGAATGGTCAATAATAACCTATGAAAAATAATTTAAAATAACCTATAATAAAATAACTACCAATAGTTTATGATACTATAACCTAAAATATTCAACAATAATTTATAATATAATAACCACCAATAGTCGTAATATAACATATAATAACCAAAAATATCCATCAATAGAATAGTCACCAATAATCATTAATAACCATCAATATAATAAACTACCAATAGCCATTAATAAAATAACCATTAATAATCACTAATAAAATAACAACCAATAACCACTAATAAAATAGGCACCAATCGGCACTAATACTTAAATTAGGTACATAGGCCATGTAATCAACCTAACATAAGTAGTGACACATGTCACTAATTCATAGGCTAAAAAAATCATGAAATTATTAATATTATTAAATATTACATTACATATTAAATAATTAAAAATTTAATCGATTTGCATGTTGCTTAATTAATTAATTAACAAGTTAAATGGTTTGATAAATTTGTATTTCATTAGGTACTAATGGACCAATTCACTGTTCGTAACAACTGGTCCTTGTTCATTAGGGTGTTGTTTAGTTTCACCATGGTAAAAATGTCCAAATTCATTCAAGATCTTGTGAAACCCAAAGTGAATTAGGATGTATTTTGTTGTAATGCTATGAACTTTTGGGCAACTAGGAGTTTGGTGACTAGGTTAAAGTTAGATCAACCACATGGTACTTTAATTTTTTGATGACACAATATGACAATCATCGTTGGATTGAGCATTTTCGCGTAAGTATAAAATTTGTGCAGCATTTCACACTTAAATTGTTGATTTTAATGGAAAAGAGAAACACTAAGTTTTGATTAGTAATGTTTATGAACATTTGCATGGCTTGAAGTTTGTATAAGTTGGTTGATGTTACTTTATATCTCCATTGTTCTGAGCTTTTTGCAATTGGAAAGTTTATTATGCATTTAATGTTGCATGAATTCATATATGCAATGAACATAATGTTGAAAAATTAACTCAAGTGGCCCAAGGGGATAATTGAAATAGTGGAGATCATGGCTAGGTTTAGGGACTTTTGTGGCTTGCCATGAGTTCATAGTGCCATAGATGCAACATAAATACATTTGCAGAAACAACTAATGGGTCAACATTTTGCAAGTGATTATTAATTTTCCAAGTTGAAAGGATACAACATCCAACTTCAAGTAGTTGTGGATCACTGAAGATGATTTTGTGATGTCTTTGTTGGTATTCCTAATTTTGTGAATAATGTTTGCATATTGTAACTTTCCTATTTGTATCGTTAAGCCATTAATGGAAACTTGTTTATTGTTGATTATTTGGAGAAGAAGGAATTTTTTCCATACATCCTTGGCAATAAGGGGTATCCCTTCTTGCTTTAAGTGATGGTGCCCCACAAGCAAGTTAGCATGTGACATATTGTTTATGAAGATTTCTTTAATCAACAATTATTTCGTGGTAGAAATGTGGTGAACTTTTTTAAAATCTTGAAAAAAATGTTTCGAGAATTGATGTTGAAAACAAGTTTGCATATCCTTTTTCTACTAAATGTTGTGGTTTGCTGCTACATGTTGCACAACTTGGTTTTGAATGGTACAAATGAAGATATATAAACATTAATGATTCAATTAGAAGTTGAAAATGGTCTAGTAGGTATTCAAGGTGATAGGAATAAGTATCAACAAAGAAATGTAGAAACTGATGTTGAAAATGAACATATTCCATTACAAGGTGATGAAATTTCAAGAGTTACACAAATAACATTATTGGAATAATTTCTTGGGAGCCATAGGCCATGAAGGCATTGAATGTTTTTTCACTAAAATTGCACACACGACCAATGTTTTTTAACTTGAAAAAAATGAAATCAAAGGCTTGAAATCTTTTCTACATCTAAATCTTTGCATTTTTTTCAATTTTGATCAAGATTGGCATTCTTGCCTTCATGACTGACTTCATGTACATTGGCAGCTTTTGGATTGAAATCATCTAAAAAGTCTGAAAACACGTCCATAGGTGGTGGCATTTTTAATTTATTTTGAATGAATGCATGGCACATCACTAAACTTAAATTCACCAAAACAACAACCAAGTTTTTGTTGGTTCGATGAATATTTCTATATCTCATTTTTAGAGATTTGGAGATGTTTTTTGCTTGTTGTGATTAGACTTTGTTGTGACATTTTTCGATCTCCAATTGTGTGATGTTCATGTGTTCCATTGTTTCAATGATGGATTTGTTGTTATTTTTTGTAACTTCAATGATCAAGGAAAATATGTTTGATCTCTTGCGTTTGATCTTAGTGCTTTCAAATGTTATTGGGGTTGTTGGATGACTTGCAATTACAGGTGCATTTGATGGAGTGTCCACAATATTGATGAAGTTGTAATGCGCTTGATTTCTTTAATTGGACCACAAGAAATCGTCTAGGTTTATGAATTTCCCCTAAGAACCTTTTATTCTAGCATTTGGATTTGTTGCTTGTAGTTCATCATCGGCACATAATCATTTCCCAAAAGTTTCCACATCATCAATGCCTAAAGTACTATGAAACCATCCTCTATATCTTGTCCATTTGGTGGTGTGTAAATTCCATTGCCATCGACTCGAACATCTCTCATGTGTCTTGGTGTGTTGATCATTTTTTTTCCTTAGAATGTTTGAATAACATTGTAGAAGTCTGTATTAAATTACCTTGGAAGATGGTGGTGGTTGTGCTTTTCAATTATGAATTCCCAGAATGGTGTGTGGCGATTACTGTAATAAAAAACTTTCTTGTAATCAAAATTTGGAGCACCCCATTTATCCTTTCATTTTTTTCTGTTGCGAAAGATTTTTAATTTGGTCATCTTCTATAATTTGTTAGTAATTTTATCCCATTTTGAGTGATAAGTACATATGAGAGTGAAGATCGATTATTGTTTTTAAAACATTGTGTTCCATTTTTTTACATTAGATCAAAGACCAAACCTCTAAATTTTCCTAGTTACCTTGTCGTTGTCGAAATGATTTAACATCTCTTGTGTCGCAACCTTAACCTTGGGTTCGAGACCAAGGCAAGGACTTGCGAAGGTGTGGGCCAAGAGTGAGCTCAAGAGTCACATTTCATGCTCCTGGGAGTGTAAGAGAGTGTGAAGGAATGAACCCTCACACTCCCAAATGAACTCCCACTTTGGGAATTGGAATCCCAATGGATTTCCAAATCTTTAGAGGGTGATTGCAGGGGTCAAAACTCATTGGATTGAAAATTTCCTTATATCATTGAAAATATCTTAGAACGTAGATGTGTAAAATGGGTTCGCATGACCATTTGGACACTTAAAACACAAGTTATGACCAAAAGAAGGGCCGAAAATCAAATTGGCAATTTGATTCTTGACCACTAAAAGTCAGGAATTGCCCCGATTTCCTTACGTGTAGGTGGTGTGTCACATACCATTGGAAATTTCTCGACAAGGGCTATAACTTTTCTTTAGACCTTGCCTCAATCAGAGGTCTCCACACAAAGTTATGGGCCTTCGAAGTTGCGGGAGTCCCAACTTTGGGAATTTCGAAATTCCTACTTGGGAGTCTCGGGACAAAATGACATTTGGGTGCTGGCCCCATGGCCAAGCACATAGTATACTATAAGGGGGAAGGTGGTGGCTTCCCCCAAGTCTACGTTGTGGTGAATTTTGTGAGTTCATGTTTGCCCGTGGTTCGTCCGTGCACTAAAGGTGTTCCAGCTATGCACTAACCAACCTATTGTTTGGTTTGTGCAGGTCCGTGTGAGTGAGTGACTTGCTTATCAATCTTCCTATTCCCATCCTAGAATTCTAGCATGCCCTTCTACCCCT
>Ga0116229_10006568_pt1 | contig 18667 bp, 20 predicted proteins | sample S1TSphgellanicum_3_FD_87313 | JGI IMG/M metagenome (GOLD analysis project Ga0116229, IMG submission 87313) | Host-associated microbial communities from peat moss isolated from Minnesota, USA - S1T2_Fc - Sphagnum magellanicum MG | ecosystem: Host-associated > Plants > Peat moss > Unclassified... | reverse complement strand
CCCCCTCCTCCCCACCCCCGCAATAGCAAGTGCCCCCACAGCCCTCCTTAACCCCCCCGCAGCCCCACACCCCCCAGCCAAACCAAAAAAAAACCCCCCCCCCCCCCCCCCCCCCCAAGAACAAAAAAAAACCACAACTGTAATTATTATATGATGTCATTGGGTTTGCTCTTTGGATGCGATCGGGATAGCACAAGACCCGAAACATGTGCACCACAGCTTCAAGAATGTGCAACTGTAAGCAAACAAAATATACAGGAGACATTGACACTTAGATTTATGTGTAGCGGTATTATTATGACAACATGACGTACTTTCACTTCGGTATGCAAGTTTTCCTGGGAAAGTGTGGCAAGTTGAGATCCATCATCCGAGTTGAGAACAATCTGGGCAAGATCCATGTCGACGACAAGAAGAAACATGACTCGGTCTTTGCCCTGTCCCAATAAGCCCTTGACCACAGAATCCTTTCGTTCATAAGGCACCTTGGGAATCCCATCTTCATTGACATCTTCAATGACAGATGTATCGATGGTACTGACAAGATCCGTTGAGTAACCCCCGCCTGGCCCTGCTGCAGGTTGTGTGCTTTCTTCCGGAGGTGGCTGCTCTTCCACATCTGCCGTGATTGCAGTCCCCAAATCCATTAGTGCAATCAGTGTCGGGCGATTACAGTAAAACGAGAGTGTTGACAGTCCTATTCGCACCTGTGAGGGAACATTCATTCATTCATTCATCAGCACCCACCCAATTGTCCATTCAATGACCTTTATATCATGCGTAAAGCCAGTTCCTTGTGCCCACAAATGTCAAGACAGTGACTACAGTACAAAGTGTACAGAATCCATGAGTCAGATAAGTTCAAAGAAAATACCTCCTTGTCAATGTTTGCATATTCAGGTGATTCCTGGGAAGAGATAATGACTTGTGCTTTCACAAAAGTTTGCAATGACTTGCTACGTGACAACTCATCAGCAGGCGATGATGATGCAGCAGTTGTTTCAGGCAGCAACCCAACTTCACGCTTGAAACTGGGAGGTTCTCTTTCCATATCTTCACTGCCCTCTTCAGCATCATAGAAGATTACAGCTGCTCGATTGAAACTCCTTCTGCGTAAAGGAGAACGTGACCCATCATCACTTTCAACAAGATCTTCTGTTGCATCAAAAAATCGGTCATCACTAGATCTGCCCTTGTGAGCCACTGCAGATAGTGAGCTGCTGCTGCCACCTCCCCTGGTGGTTTCTGTCAATGCTTTGGACTTGGGCTGCTGCTGCTGTTCTGGGTCGTCTGGCTTTCTTGACTGAGATACCTTTGTCCCACCCTTCTTGTTCTTGTGACCTTTCTTGGATTCTTTGATGTACGATCGAGCCAAGTAGCGACAGGAAGACGAAACATGACCATGATACTTGTCCTCTACTTCTAAAGATTCCAGTACAGCTCCTACTTGCATGTCAAACTGCTTCATTAGGAACTCAACCTGTGACCCACAAAAGTTACACCAATCAGAACAACAATAATGCCAACAAAATCACCAAAAGAAAATGCAACCAAAATAAAATTACATATGAGAAATTCTTTCCCCCACATCATCCCCACAATGTCATCAGCTGAAATATCAGACTGCAGATCCTACCCTAAACCCTAAACCCTAAATCCTAAAGTCATGTTCTAAAACCAGATTTGCAGCAACACTGATTTGAGTTGCGATTAAAATCAATGTTCTCTCTACTGCAAGCCTCTCTCACCTTACTGCCAATCGCCCGAAACTCCAATAGAGGCTTTTCTGGCTCCAACAAAAACTTCCTTGAGGTATGATCCACCTGCATGCATGGTCACAGCAAGAGTATAAATCTCAGGACTGACTCATTACGAACCAGTGTGACTGACAATTAAGTATCATACACATGTTGAAAGCCTCTGTGTCTACTAAAGCAATGCCTTCAATGACTGAAGTTAGTTGTTGGGTGATGTTGTTATTACCTCTGCACTGTTGCTTATCACAATTTTCAGCTCGTCCAGTGCTCCAACAAAATAGAAGGTCTCATGTGCTGCTAAAGTCATCTTCTCATTGCCTTCAGAATTTTGCAACACTTGGGTGGGGTGGTCATTCTTGTTGCCAGATCCCATCATAGTGACAAGGCCTGGAGCCTGGCCTCCCCAACCCCCATCCAACCAGCGACACAATCATCATAATCAGTTGATTGCAAAACATAAACTGGGTGGGTGGGTCATGCATCAGCCCCACATGAACATGAGTCCTGACAAAATTTGTTATGTCACACAATTTTTTTCTGAACACCAAAGAGATGATGAAACTGAAAAGAGAGAGATTTTACAGATGCTCCATAAATGGCTCGAGAAAGTCGTCCTTGCCAAGCATACAGACTTGCTTCATCTTCAAACCGTAAAAGTAGAGCACCTACAGATTCTGCAACCTGGGTGGGGAGGGGTGTCCAAGTGTGGCATGCCACACCACAAACTGTCAGTTGACAATCTTTGTGCAGCAAGATGTCATAATTGACAATCACAGGGAAACATGGCACCACCCACATACCTTATTGTTGAACTGCCCGGCATCGCACACTGCTAGCACATTTTGCACATCACCAACAGATTCTGGTGGAACATTGAACACCTGCTTGCCAATCAAACTAGACACACATATAAAACCAAGTGAGAACATGCAACTTCCCCAATTTCTCAAATGTGGGTTTTGGCAGAACATAATTTCCACAAAGAGGAAAAGTGCCTTTCACTGGGGGAAATGTGTGAGATATGGAATGAAGGGACCAAAAGACTGGGTAGCAGGAGACAAGTCACATCCATGAAGATCAGGAGTTTGTTTTCAGGGACATAAAGAAGTGGGGGGAAGTATGTATGTATGTATACCTGGCACAATATTTGTAAGATTGTGAAGAACTGGATTCCAGCAAATACAGGAATGGTCCTGCCAAAGCACCGTAACGATGCTGCCAAACTGCTTCTCTATGTCCAACTCCCTGTCAGGGGAAAAACAGCAGTCAGAACAAATATCCTTCCACAGCTACAATAAGGCTTGATGGGTAGAAAACAAAATCTGAATAAAACATTCAGGAGGCAAAAGGGAGGTTCTGACATTAACAATCTGTCAACAACCTGTCTGTAAAGCATGACTTCCAACAACAATGAATGACAGAAGCCATGTGGTTGCCTGACCATGTGGCCACATATGATTGGATGTGCATAGAGTTCATATCCTGCTCTTTGAGAAATGTGAGCTAGAATTCTTATGTCAAGGAAATGTTTTTCCCGCACCTTCCATGAAAGGACAGACATCTGTCCTTCAAAATCAGCAGGGTCCCAAGGACGGATGGATGAGTCTTCAGCATCGTCTGGACTGCTCTGAAAGACTTTCAAGACTTGCATCAGACGATGGAAGCGTGCAGGTGAAAACTGGAACCCAAGAGATGGCACTCGTACAGCTACTCTTGTTGATGCGTACAAGCTGTGGGGGACACATATCTGCATCCCAAAAGAATTGAATTCACAGTAACAACGACAATGGTTCAGACCGCATTATCAATTTCACCAAACAGATGTATCTCTTGAATTTTTCCTCAGCAAATCACATACAGGAAAAAAGGATGACTGGAAAAGGGAACCTATGCATCAAAAACTACCTGTTGGAGTGCCACTGCCATTCCGGTTTTCTCAAGCACAGGCCAGAAGTTGAAACCCACATCAGAATTACACTTGCCACTCTCACTCTTCTCATATATCTTGATAGCACCAGCACCGTTCTCAATCTTCACATCACCACCATTCACCCCGTTCACAGAAATCTCACCAGCCAGTGACTTCAATCCCCCAGATCCATTCCATGTGCCTTCTTCCTGTGATTCTTTGTCTGTAAGGCGAAGCTTTCCAGCGGTAGCATCCACATTGTAGTTCTTATGCCAACTGAAATCTCCGTCAACAAGAAAGGCAGAAACGTCACTTAACCAAATCCGGAAACGCATGTACAAATCAAGCTCCTCCTGTGTAGCATCTGCTGCGCCATCCTCCTTTCACCAAGAAAAAAACAGGAATCCATGTCAGATGCTGGCTTGGGCAACCAACACTGATAACCTGGTCATACCCACCCATAACTGGGCGGCAGCAACAAAACCCAATTGTGTGCAGCTCTTGCTCTCAATGGGATTTGAGCATTGCAAAAATTGGAGCAACATCCACTTCCCAACTAGTAGCACATATATATCTCTTTCTGTTTTGTCTGCCGACAGGAAAAAAGAAGTCAGATAAACTCCCAGGCAGTTTTTACAAACCTCTGTCTGGAGCGTCAAGTACCCAAGATCAACCAGAAGTTTGCACTGGTTCTTGCCATCAGGGAAAAAATCGGTGGGAATTGTGATCTTCGGTGCTGCAATGTCCAAATCGAGAGAAAACCTGCAAAGGTCAATAATCAATCAATTACTTAAAATTCAAAATTTTTATTTAAAAACCCACCCATCTCTATTTGTTTAGACAAGAAAAGCAGAGCATGTCACACTTCTTGAAACCTTTCACAGTAGGGCAAAGAAGAAGAAGAAGTATCGACTCTTTGCAAGCAGATGACCTTAGACAGATTGGGAAAAAAAACTCAATTTGCATAACCCCAAAAAAAAAAAAATTTAAATCACAAATCAATGCTTACTTTGGCTTGTCCTTCAAGGCTTGATTCAGTTGTTGCTGTGCATTTTTCGAAACTTCATCGAGTGTCATCTTCATGCCAATTCACATACCCAATATTCTTCATGTTGGAAAGTTTCAAGATTTCAGATTGAGCAAAAGGATTGGAAAAAGCACTGGATGTTAAGCAAGAGTACACACAACAACAACCACACTGACATGTTATCTATCCAAAAGGAAGGGACCATCAACTCTAAACCTACAAAGAGTTGCACAAATAGATCCCACCAGTGCTTTTTTTCTGGCAAAAAGTTTGGGAAATTTTATTTTCTAGTGTAGATTTGACTAATTTTACTAATTTTTTGTTAAATTTCACCAAAATTTCAGTGTTCATTTATTTTTTATTTTTTAAAAAACCACTGGATCCCACCTGCAAGGCTGCTGCTGTTTCCAGGGCAACACTTTGGCTGACAGCTTCTTTGCTTGAAAAGAATGCAACCACTCTGTCAATGGCTGGCTTCAACACCTGAGACAAAAGGATAAAGAAAACCAAAGAGATGTTCTCAGAAAAATTCACTTTCTTGCTTTTGGGGGGTGTGACCACGACAGAAGAAAGCGAAATAGAACACTGAAATTGTTGGGTGGTGCCACGCTTCCTTTCTGACTATCTAGGATGAGATGATGATGATGTTGAACAAATCAGATATGTTCAGTTGGACCAGATGGCTTTATGGAAATACCATTTCGATTACAGAAATGAAACACCTACAGCCAGCGTTGTCAGTAAAAGTTCACAAAAGAGTCTTACAGTCACATAGCAAGGAGCTGCCTTTGCAGCTAGTTTCCAATCCAGATTGCCCTCCAATGGTTTCAACACAAATGTCGCATTCACAGCTTTCTCATGAGTTGCACTCTGCAACAACAACAACAACAACAACAAGAAGCAAAAAAAAACTGTCAAGAGCCACCTTACTGCACCTAGATCAAGGAAGACCCAATGTGCAAAAACAGAAGCACATGTGTTTAGGGTTGATCCAAGAAGACCCAAAGTGCAGAAACAGAAGCACATGAACCTTGATTAGTTTTGTTTAGCATAAACTGGACATCATCTGGTTCAACAGTTGAGAGGAGAGAAGCATAAGGAGAGCAAGTGTAATGGAATTGTTTGTGCGATTGAGCACAATGTCAGACAGAAAACCTCTCACCTCACCGAGCAAACCTTCGGGACATGAGATCTTGTACGAGGCCAACTTCACATCGAACGATTTTGCTATGGGATAAAGCTTAATCCCACAATTGAGATCCTCAGAAGAAAGCTCCAGGATATTGGTGCCGTTGGCAGATAACAACTTGGTGGCGTTGTGGTTCATGCGGACTTCAACTACCGTGTGAAGCATGTTGGGTGGATCCTCACCTGGCACCACCATTGAAGGCTTTCCTTCCTGGTAGCCTATAATTTTGTTTACTTGCTCCCAATCTTCGTCGGTGAATGGACGACCTTCACTATCTGCATTGGTTGCTTGTGTGCCCCTGTAAAGACCCCCCCCAAAAAAAAAAGAGATTTAAATCAGATCGCTTCAGCTGTTTTAGAAACAGAAAAAATTCAATGTTGCCCATCTGTCCTGATTTGGCACAGAGATGTCATCTTTCTTTCTGCATCAAGAGCTGGCAAAAGGAACAAACTTCAAAGGGAAGGTAAGTGTGTCTCTGTGGGCCAGATGGGGGTTCAGAAATCACAAACCAGCCAAACAACCACCAACTCCCTTTGGCTTGCTCTTCTTGCTGCCGCTTTGCATCTTCCGCTCTTGTCTGATCCACATATGTGTGTGCCAACATTCTGCCACAAAAGAAAAGCTTGTGATCAGTGGACTTTCTATTGAGCACTTAGTTGTAGAAGGAAACTGGGCACTAAAGATGGATCATCCAAGGGATCATCATCTAAAAAAAGGCATCGATTTCATATAGATCTTGTGACAGAGATCAGCTTGGACATTATGCAAACAATTGAAGAAACATGAACCTGGCTCATTCCCAACAACAAATGAAAAATGACACAAAAAGTGGGGAACCCGAAACGTGGAGCACCACACCTCCACTGCAGAATGATGCCCGCATCAAGCTCACGATCCAGGTTTTGAATCTCTTTGTTGTTGTCAATGGTAATTTTGTCAGGATTTGCTTGGAGTGCTGCAACATACTTGGACACATACTGCTTCCGCATATGTGACAACCGCAGCATTTGCTTCCATGACATCTGTCCACTGCAAAAAAAAACCATAATAAAGTGATTAAGAATTTTGTCAGAAATACATATTTAGGTTTAGGGTTTAGGGTTTAGCACCCATGAGTGAGTGCTCTCTCTCTCTCTCTCCTTTAAATCATAAAATATGGTGCTGAGCTCCTGAGAGGATTTTACGTTTTTACCTAGCTTTTTTCTGAAGCTCGATGATAGCTGTGATACTGTATTGCCACCATGCCCTTGCATCCTCTTTGACTCCCACATTGGGTCGATAGTGTGCATATTGCACACGCTTGCTAAAGGTGGAAATGTTTTCAGTCAACTTCAACACATCTCTATATTGTCTCTGCCACATACCAAAGAGCGAAAAAAATTAATTTACATATAAACACAAGAAGAAGTATGAGGAAACTTGCAATCACCAACCCTCTAGAGTGAAATCACTGCAACTCTCTCATGTCGCCAAATGATGAAGACTAGTCTGGAGAGAAGGAAAAAAAAAAAAACATACAGGTAGGTATGCACTAAGTTGATGTCCTGGAAGAAACAACTCGTATGTACAACATTACCTCAGAAAGGCTGATGGTCACATCATCAAGAATGACAACTGCCTTCTGAGCTGGTCGATCAGGACTTCGAGAGTCCTCATTTCCTAATTTGAAATACTGAGCTGTTCCTGCAACAGGCTCTAGCAAATAATTGTGACGTCGTTGAATCCGACTGGGTGTTTCACCCTCCTTGACAATGTCATCTGATTGATAATCTTTGATTCCAGGCTCAAAAATCTGCACAATACATTAAGATCCACAAAAAAAATCTCAGACACAGAGAGATCAGCAACTAACCTCATTCAAACAGGAAAAAGACAACTCCACAGAAAAACAGAAAAAGAGAGGAAGAAAAAAGGGACCTATCAATTGTAATCAACAGGCAAGACAGATCCTGCCAAAAACCCAAATTGATATGCATCACCAAAACGGACTGAATGATAAATTTCAGTTTCCTTCCATTACTAACCTTGCTCCATTCAGGTGGTAAGAATTGCTCCCATGGCTTATCAGTTGGCCAAGGCTCACTGTCGGTGTCAAAGTAAAATGAGAGCCGATTCAGCTCCCCTGACTGCAAAATAAGGAAAATCACAGCAGCAGCAGTTCAGGAAAGACAAAACAAAAAAGTAGCAACCTGCTTTAAAAGACCCTCCTTCTTGTTTGTTTACAGCCATCAGAAAAAAAGACACAATAGTAGGTAGTAGTAGAGTTGTGATTTTTCTCACCTTTTGGATTCGATCCAAAGATCCACCTGTGACAAATGTCTCCTTGCCATTATCATCCACTGTAACTGCTGCAAGCTTTGCTAAGGTCATACCCGCTGCAAATGGGTGCCCAGGATTGCTGCAGAAACGGAAGAACACAGTGCAAAACAATGCCCAACAAATCACACAACGTGTGTATTTTTATAGAAGGATAGGCAATAAGAGTTCTCCATTCATTTGGGTCACAGTGTAACTCATGCAGCTGAAGGAGGAGGACAACCCAACTTGCAACAATGTGCAATCTCTTCTGGTGCGCAATCTTCTAGGATAGATTACCTCCGGTGGGTGTGCATACCTCTCAGTGTCTTCATATCTGATATGGATATTCGTGATGGAGAGCTTCAAGTTGCCGATGATAGTGCTGATGAGAGAGCCGAGCCATGATGAGTTGTTCTACAGCCCCCCAAAACAGAACAAATCCCACCAGAGAAAAAAAACAGTTTAGCACAGCAACAAATCAATGCAATTCAATAGGAACAGCAGTTGAAGATATTGATTTATATATATACATCATCAAGAGCAATGTCAAGAAGCATCGACAATTGGATGATGGGGAATGAAAGACTACTACACCATTTCTTGCTTTCGACTCTCTTCTTGCTTGGCAGTTACAAATTTGGTTTCATCTTCCTGCAAAAAAAGACCCCCCACCACCAGGAAAAAGCATATTGAGTAAACCTGGAAGACAGTTAAAACCCTTGTCAAGTTTCTTTGATTTAAATACCTGTGTTTTCTGCTGCTGCTGTTGCTGCAGCAAAGAAAAAGAATGGATTCGAACAAAATGGACATTTTTTTCATCAGGTTCTGGACCTTACTTTCACACGGGCATTTTTCGCATCTTGTACAGCATCAGCATCACCACCTTCTACGTCAGTTGCAGGTTCAGCCAAAACAAAAATGCGATCAAGTTCCACAATGACTGGCTCTTGACCTAGCCGACTCCAAGGGACCTTCACAAAACTCCCCCAAGAAAAAAGGAAAAAAACCCACCAGTTAACACAAAAAAATTCAATTTCTGCACACAAAAGTGTTGCAAAACTCAAAAAACCCAACAGTTGATGATCACTTTGTAACAGTTGCAACACACAATCAAACCCAAATCACTTTGTGAATTCTTACACCAGCCCAAGAGTGGGCAATTTGTACCTTGAGTTTGACAGATCCCAAAAACCCAGCCTTCACTTTGATTGGCAACTTTAGCGCATTGAGGGCCTCAGGTTTAAGCTGCATGTTTGTGAGCTCCACATTGCCTGCAGAAGAAGAATGCAACAAAAATTCCAAAGAGACTCATGAAACATCAGTCAGTCAGTCAGTGCACTAAACCCATCAGATAGATACTGACCAAATGTGAGAGAAAATGACAAGGCTTCAATGTCCCACTAGGGTTTAGGGTTTGGAGCTCTAAACCATTATAGTAAGTTTCAAGCAGTTGGGCCTCCTCCTCCTCCTCCTTTCTTCTTCTTCAATGGCACTTTCATGCAGGGCTATTCAGTTGCAGCAATCAGTGGCTTTTCCATTCTATCGTTCACGTATGCTCAAATGGATGTTTCAATTCCATGAGCATACCACTACATGCAATAGCTAACAATGGTAAATTGCCAAGTCCTTGAGTCACCGACAACTGATGGCAACCATGTGAAAGAAATTCTTGCTGCCGCAACAGTTAGAACATTTCTAAATTGTCTGTTGTGGTGAATTTAACCTAAATCCATTTTGCAATTCTTAATTTGCTGATTACAGGATCTTTCAAGAGCCATAGATTGTATTGTGTCATGACAAGCACTGTCAATTTGCATTCTGCTGATGGTGGTCATGATCAATGATTTTTTTTCTCTCTGTTCCAATCCCAATCCCTCGGGCAAAACAACCCAGCAGATCTTCAAATGCTAAAGAAATACATATCAGCTGTAAATTATTTTTGCCTCTCACCGCTACTTCCCCCAATTCCAGGTGGGGAGGGGGAAATGAAGGGGCGGCTAAGGGGGGAGTTTAGGAGCAAAGAGTCAAGCTCCAAATCCAGATCCAAAACAAATCCAGATCTGGTGGGCAGGTGTCTCTAGAGCACAGGGGGATGAGTGATGAGCGATGAGTGTGGGTGATGGGGTGTAATGGGTGTTGGGGGATCTTGCTGAATTGGAGAGACAACAAAAACCCACATCTGGAAAAGAGAAATGAACTCAAAAGAAAGCTTTGAGTGGGGTGGAGAAAGAAAGAAAATTGTCGTTTTGGGTGCTGGGTGAAAGGAGAGGAGAGGAGAGGAGGGGAAAGAGAGTGGGGAAAACCAGTACCTTGCCATACACTGATCTTGAGAGCTTCTTTAGAGAGTCCCTTGACATAATTGCCAAGGTACTTCTCCAGATAATAAGCTACATGCTCTTCCAACATCTTGTCCTGTCGCCTGTTGTGTTGTGTTCAGGCACACTAGAAAGGAAAGAAAAAAAACACAACAAAACCCCTACTACTACTTCTTCCTCTTCTGCTGTCCGAAAAATCCACATCTCATCATGATGATGATGAAGACGATGATTCAGGAAGAGGGAAACAAAACAAACAAATCCCAATAAGCTCCACAAAACTCGCACCACAATAAACCGTTGCAAAGAAATTCTTGCAACAAAACACTCCAGACTCTTGTACTACAAACCCCCAAAAATTTCCACCGCCACCAAAACAAATCCAGCAACAGAATGGGACTCAAATCTATCAAGGTTGCAAAACTCTCCTCTTCCTCGCAAGAAGAAGAGTTCCTGTTCTTCTTCTTGGTCGAGACGCAGCGACATAGCGGACACAAGAAAGACGCTTCTGCGGCTGTCCTCCCGTGCCGCCACGGTAACCGCACGGTTACGGCATAGCGACCGCACGGTAGCGGCGTGGTAACCGCACGGTAACAGGGGTCGGTTTAGTCTACTACTACGGTTGAGCTTCGTAGGTAGGAACCTTTTTCTTTAATTGGCGAAATTAGAGGTTTTGAATCGCCATAAATGAGGGAAAAAGTTACTAGAAACGCCATTTTCCTGTATTATGTTCTGAGTGCGTAGCCAAAAATATAGAAGGATGATTAAAGTTGTGTACTTACATATCTGGTTTATAGCCATATTTGGCTAAATGTTCTTATGGATGATCGCCACTTTGGCACCCAAAAAAATAAAAATAAAATAATAATAATACTAGGTAGGTACCTAGTGCTAGTAGGCCTAGCGAACCGTGCGGAAGAAGCTGTAGGTAATAGTCGGTTAGGAAAAAGTCCTGTTCACATTTACAAGTGGAAATGAACCCAGACTGGCCGCGATTTTGAACCTGCGAATGACCGCCACGTGGAGTTGTTCTTGGTCAGTCGGGGTCCTGCCACGTATTATAAAGTCCTCGCACTTATACACGCCATACTAACCGTCGTTGCTGCCACGTCGCCAGCGTACTTTGAAAGTTTTCACATTACATGATATGCTAATTGAGTACCCTTTATCTCTTCTTTTTTTTTTTTTAAAGTCCCAATTTTACTTTATTTTATATGTAGATCATTTATTTACTTATTTATTTATTTACATTACTTACCTTATTTATTAATTATTTATCTATAATATATTATGTCAGTTTTGTGAATTTCAAATTATATACATAATTTTTCATTCTTAAACCTTGCTCTATAAAAACATGTTTGAGATGTCACTTAAAGAAAAAAAAAAACCATTAATTGTCTTATTTAGAATTTTTTTCAATGACATAAAATTGAAATAAATTTTCAATAAAAGGCATTGAATTTTTATTTTTCAATGGCATGAAATTGGAATAAATTTGGGGAAAAAGATGTGCTAACATTGTCCCTCCCAACTCTAGGCTAAAATGACTCTAGTAAATTTAATTATATAACTCTAATCAACATGTGTCATCTTGTTATGATTTTTTTTTAAACAACCAATTTATTTTATATTGTGCAGGTCTATTTTGTTTGATTTCTTTGCTAAAAAAATATAAGGAAAAAGTGTAGCTTCAAATCCATCTAGATCTAAACCCTTTCAATCCATGAAATCTAAAGTTATGAATGAAAATGATAAAACTTGCTAGATTGTGAATTCAACAAATCTAAAACCCTACAATCTAGCTTGGCAAAATTTCAATTCAAAACTCCCCATTGTTGAATTTCATTTTAACCCTTTGCAAATTAATTTCATAATATAGACAAACTTAATTACTTTACTTTAAACTACACAATCATTGACCTAAGCAATTAATGTAAATTCATGAACAAGCCCTTCCAACAAATCCAATGCCTATTCCTTTATTCACTTATTCAATTGAATTTTATTGGTTGAAATTATTATTGTTGAGCAATTTTTCATTTCATTATAACATTCAATTTCAAGTTTTTGAAAATTTTCGAAATAAAATAATTGCCAATTTTAGGATTCTAAACCTTAAATTTGAAAAACTTGCATGTTTCTTAAAAGAAAAATGGTTCATGGTATTTTTTTTATTAGTTCTTTGATTTTTTTAAAAATCACAATTCTAAATTTAAACCAATTTTTTTATGTGTTAAAAAAACCGGTTGATCATGGTTCCATATACCCCACCTTTACAAGTTTTCTCTTTGTAAAAGAGGAATTTGTCCAACGCTTGAAAATACAATTCATTTTGATTAAACCTTGTAATTTCAAAACATAACTCATTTACACATTAGATGATTACAACTTCAAAAAATGAAAATGTGTCTAGCCAATGGAAACATCAAACATATGGTTATGCTTGCACACATGAAAATGTTCACAACATGTCAAAAATTCAAAGGTGGAATTCCAAGGATTCCATTCCTTGGTTTGTTATTGTTGGTCAAATGCATAGTGGAGAACCATCACAAAAAATCAATCACCATTGTTTTTATTTCCATCCATGATACATCATTAAAAAAAATGTTTTAAAAATTTCATCAATCGCTAAACTTTAAGAAAGAAGTTTTCATGATCTACCTTCCCAAATAGGTATGTTAGCAATGAATTCTAATGTTTGACTTCAGCACCATTACTAGATTTTTATCAATCACACAACACCATGTGCCTAGGTAATTCATACAAATTATACTAAGCAAACATACACATACTAGTGCACACATGTAATTAGGGATGGATCATGCATAATAAGCAAAAACAATTCCAAATATATATATATATATAAAACATCGTTTCTTATTATTCAAACACAACCCAAAACATTACTGCGCCCATCATCACAAGAGAGAGAAAGTAGCAGGACCTTGACTTCTACTACTCCTCCCATGTCCCCACTTCTTATTCCTGATCTACCCTTATCAAGTAGTTAACGGCTTGACAACATATTAGCAATCCTTGTTAATTCAACAAAATAAAATTTTAAATAATTCAATGTAGTTTGATGAATAGGTTATTTCCAAAGTTCAATAGGGTGGTTTCATAAGTTCGATTAGGTCATTACAAAAAAATTGTAAACTATCTTATTATTACACTTCAATTCAATAGGAATGGCTTTGGTTGACTATTAGTCCTCATACAATTTTACACATTTAAAGTTCTTCCTAGCATTATCAATTTATCCCCCTCTTAAGACTATAGTGCCCTCACAAGGTCTTTTACTTGATTTCTTGAACTAACCCTTCCATTGTGATATTGGTCGAGATCAAGAAATGTTCATTGGAATCAAAAAATCATCAATCTTGTCATCAATCTCAACTTTTGATTTAGAATTTTTGTCTTGTAATTTTCTTGAAAATAGTCATCAATGTTTCTTGTTCCTACCGAACACTAATGGGTGCAAAAAACATTATTGAATTTCATGTGCCAAAAAGTTCTTAGGTTTTTTCCATAGCTACTTAACTAGGTTGCTCTAAAAATAGTTGCATGCAATGCCATTGAATTTACCGAGGTGAGCTTGTGCCATGTGCAAGTTTAGTCCATTCATTGTGGGATTCCAAGCCATTGAATTCATTATTTCATGCAAGAGGCCTTTGAGAACACACCCATCTTGTAAATCTTGCAACTTTTTCGTCTACTATCATGTTTCGATAATGTCATCCTTCACCCTATTCTTGATCATATTTGGTATGGGATCTCTTCCAGTTATGATGAAAGTTGGCTTATGACTAACCATTGTCGTATGCTTTAAGTAATACTTGTTTTATGTCACTTGTAGTCGATAGTAATACTATAGGGTATATATTCCAATATAGCCTATTAAGTGTTCTAGCAATCCAAAGCCGCATCCATTGTTGAAGATGATGTACCCACAAAAGATGATGTAAGTAATGTATTCATGAAATTTTTGATCTTGTATCTTCCATATCCACTCAAATTTGTTTACCATAATTCAAGTGTGGAACATTGGTGAGGCATATCCTACGAGATACATGTTTGTAGGTCATAGATTAAATAGTATGCCTTTGGATGGGGAATGTGTAGGAGGGACAGTCTTGGTTCATTGATTGTATATTGGAAAGCAACTATGAACACAATAATGATCCATCATGGTAGAATCTTCTTGTCGTGGATAATCATCCAATTATTGTTATGGGCTCTTATTTTCTTCCACTTTACCTACCTCCATGTGGTTTCTTTCCACACACCATGCCCTCTTCTTGTTCTTTCCTTCCAATGTGTTTTATACATTATGTACTAAAAATGTCATGCATGTCATCCCAATCCTCCTCTCCTCTCCTATCTCTACTTCCTCAGATTCTTCCTACTTTCGAATGTGTGCATGTGTAACATTGAACCTTGTCACCATATCTCACTCCTTTTGTTAATACAATTGCACCATTGATATATAGTTGGGTTTCATTCAACATAATAGAAAATGCCTCACCTTGATTTTGAACCATTTGATCATACATGACAACTTTAACCAAAGGCTCCAATGCCAATGTTCTCCATGTGGCTATCTCCACTTCATGTTTATCCCTTACTTCCTTTAGTACACCTATTTCCTTTTCCTTAAAAGCCACAAATTGAGTATGTTCCTAAAGTTTATTTTTTCCTCCAAAAGGAATTTTTTGTTTCATGGTTAGTCTTTTTTTCTAGTTTCATTTTCTTCTTCCACAAGCTACATTACAAACTCCATACTCATGTTTCTGGCTTGCCAACTTTCCTTATTAGTTTGCATCTTGAGAAAGTTTTGTTTAGTTGCCTTTAGACATTATGTGACATTATCCATCTTTTCCTTAAATTTAGCCACTATTGTTGTCACCTCTTCCTCATGTTGTATTATAACCGCTTTCATTTCTTCCACCACTCATGTAAGTGTGTTCTCCATGATATCATAGTTTTGTTGCAAAATTGTTAAAGCTTCTTCCACTTGCTCCACCTCCACCTTGGCTTTTGCTACTTCCTATTGAGTTTCATGGAATTCTTCATCCATTTGTCTTTGAGCAATGGTGAATCATGTATTATTCCTTCCCATATTTACTATTGGGCTTCAAAATATAAGGGATTGATGCATCATTCAACACGCTCCCTCTCACACAAAATCACATTTTACAAGTGTTTTATTTCCCTAAACTTTTTGCACCTTCCAAAACTCCTAACATCTTTTTGTTTTGTTTTTTATCTACCCTTCTTAGCTTGCATAGAGTCTCCAAATGATCCTGTTGTAGATATTATTTTTTAATCCTTCACAAGTTTCTATAAGTTCTACATCAACAACATTGAAGGTGATGTTATAAAGTTTGAAGAACATGCAGTTGAAGAACATCATGTTCTAAAAAAACAATTGACAAATTTCAAGAAATGAAGTGTGGCATGGAAACCACACAATTGCAATTTAGTCACCTATGCTTTTTATTAAATGAACAACAACCAACTATCAATATTACCCAAAATTAAATCATGCAATGTATTGTCACCATCAAACAATACATCTTGAAATCCTAGCCTTATGCACTAAAAGTCGAAAAAGGTTCATAGTTTAGCACAAATCCAATGGCATAACTACCATGAAGAAACATGTTGAAGTGGAACATATTGCCTCGTTAAAGAAGTATGTGGAAGAAATTAATAATTAACCTAAACTTGTGCTTGAACATTAACCACATTAAACACCCAGGTATTACCTTGAATGTAATTTTTGGATTTTTTTCATCTACAAACCAATGTTTAAAAAACAATGATATACATGTTGGATTCTTGGCAAATGTAATGTTACATGTCATTAAAAAAAATTTACCCATGAGGTTGATGGTTGAATGTGTTTGGTTACATCGTGTGATTTACAAGTTATGCCCAAGGGGGGTCTTCCCATCAAAAAAAGTTTTGTGGAAGAGGTTTTTTTAACTAACTTTAGTGGAAAAGACTTTGGTTATGTGTGTGCAACCTACACTGGCTAACTACATGTCTATCACATGCACTTTTGATTTGTGGATGTTTACAATAATGTAGGATGTGTTTATTATTGTTATCAACTTCTTGTCTAACAACTAGGAGCCTAAACATGTGACAATTGGTTTATTTGAGATCATTACCACCAATGGTGCAGCCATGGCTCTTAAACTATGAAAATTTTTTAACAAGTTTGCCCATAGTTATAAGATTCTTACATATGTGAAGGATAGGGGGTTAATTTGCAGTCCTATGCAATAATTCTTATTTATGTAGTGGTGTTGTGTAAAATTTTGGGTGTGTTGAAACCATTTCATGGGTCTTGCTTTGGGCATACCTTATCCAGGGTCTACCAATACGCAATAATAGATGAAAAAATGGTTCAAGGACTAATCAATGCTTTATAAAAGGTGTGTAAACTAATATCTATAAATATATTACATGGTTGAAAAAATCAAACAAGGGAATGCATGCTTGGGAGCAAGTTTGCATAAATTCATATTAAGGACTAAAATTAAGCATGCATGTCAAAATTAGGTACATGACTTGTTTCTTACCCTTTTTTTCCATGTTTTGTTCAATTTGTTTGTTTTTTTATTGTTTATTTTACTTTATTTTGTTGTCTTGCATTTTGGACTTGTGGTAAAAGGTTATGTGTATTTTTTGAATTGCTTGTAGGTTTGCAAGCCAAGTTTTGTTCTTCCAAGATGCATTGACATTATGGGGGGCTATTGCCCTATGTTATAATCAACAAATAATGGTTTTACAATACCACATACCTTTTTCCAAGGACTTGAGCAATTTGTGAAGGTTTTGGGTCCTATTGTGATTAGTTGTGTTTTGAATCAAAGTTAAGGGTTTTGGCATTGGTTTCTTGGAGATGTCCTAGACTACATCATTTCTACATATTGTGACCTTCACCAAGATCTTGCATCTATGGCTATTCTTGATAACTTGGTAGACCTCAAAGCTTTTGTTTTTTTATCAAGAATTGGAAGTGTTTGTTTCTCACATGAAACATGTGTTGGATGTTGTGGACGCTTTCCTTCTTTTTTTTTCTTGAAATTTTAAAAATGTGTTACAATATATTATCATTAATGTTAGATCCTAGATTTAAATCCACGTGTCTTGTGTGCACTTATGTGGGCCATGAGAATGCATCAGTTTTAGTTGTTACATATAATGAACAAATGTTGTTACCTTTGTTGACGGAGGTCTACAAGTCATCAATGCCACTTATTGAAAAATATCAAACATTTGAATCCCTAGATGGTGGTTGTCTTGGAGATCTATTTCACACCACTATAATACTACAATTCATGATTTTTTTTATCAGGTTTTCTAATCAAAAGATACCCCAAATGACAAGCATAAAAAAAAAACCACTTTGTCAATTTGGACAAATTGATTTGGATTTGCCAACATGATTGCATCATGGGAGCTTTCAGTTTCATAGCTCAAAATTTTTGTTCAGTGTCATTAACTGCTCATGTCTTTGAAGTGGCTATCCATCAGACATGATTTTAGGATGCTTGGTTGCTCGATCTCAGATCGGGTGGTGTCAACTGAAACAGAAATATTCTTTTGAAGGAACTTTTTTTTCTGGTGCGATTCAATTTGTGTGTTGATCTTGGATGTTGATCTTTCATCATAATCTTCGAAGATCACAGCAGAGTAGTAATATGATTATTATCAGAGCTACGTGAATTCTTATCATCATCTTGACTGACTTTGCTAGCAACTTCAACTACGCAACAGTTCCCTCTAGTATCTTCAATCATATAATTTTTGGTTCTTCTAGAATCTTTCATGCTTTTGTTGTCGGGTGCTTTGTTTTCAAAGGACACACATGTAGGTTTCAAAGGAACCCATTCAATGTTTTCTTCGGCTTGTCTTGGAGTTCTCACTCTTTTTTCCAAATCTCAGGCTACCTGGGCCATTGGAGAATCCTATTTGGAAAGCTACATCCTTGAGTTTCTCCATTTGCAAGCAGCTCCAGTGAGCATAGATTTGGCTGCCATCAGTCAGAGGTCCAAATATTTGAAGGTTCACAGGAAAGTCAAATTCTTGATTGATGAATTTGAGAGTCACAAAGTGATGCAGCTGGTGGGTAGACTGGGTATTCTGCCAAAT
>Ga0116229_10006566_pt1 | contig 18668 bp, 15 predicted proteins | sample S1TSphgellanicum_3_FD_87313 | JGI IMG/M metagenome (GOLD analysis project Ga0116229, IMG submission 87313) | Host-associated microbial communities from peat moss isolated from Minnesota, USA - S1T2_Fc - Sphagnum magellanicum MG | ecosystem: Host-associated > Plants > Peat moss > Unclassified... | reverse complement strand
TTTTTTTTTTTTTTTTTTTTTTTTTTTTTTTTTTTTTTTTTTTTTTTTTATTTTTTTTTTTTTTTTTTTTTTTTTTTTTTTTTTTTTTTTTTTTTTTTTTTTTCTTTGTTGTTTTGTTGTTTTTTGTGTTTTTTTTTGTTTTTTTTTTTTTTCCAAAATCACTTGATTTTGGAATTTTTTGGTTTCGCCAATAAAAAAGGCTAAACCTAATTGCGCTGTTGGTTCCCGCCCTTCTTCTCCAACCACGCTTCACTTCCGGACTGGTCGGAGAATTGGCGCCAAAAACAAAACGCACAATCAGCCCGGCCCAGCAGCGCACGAGAACGATCGATCGAGCAACCGGTGCATCCATCGCTGTTTCTCGTCTCGCATTTCGATTCACACGCATTGCCTTGGGAGTTTGGAATGCGATCGAGTAGCACAAGAAACTTTTGGCGCTTCGAATGTGATTTTCAGAACTCAGTTTGGTAGTTCGTACTTCATTCTACACCTCCCTCCGGGCCCGCCCCGCTTCTGTTCCGTTCTTGAGGGATTGGTTTTCTAGGCAATACTACGTTATCGCTGTGACATTTGCGCTCAATCGTGGAAGGGTGATAAGCGATGTCGGGCTGGGACGAAGGGAATGTGTTCTATAGTGATCAGAACCTGGAGGATGGAGGTGATGAAAATGGCGATAAACTTGTCACGCGTCACTCTTCGCAGCGCAAGTTCAAGGAGTTTATTCGCAGTTATGGCGATGTCAAAGGTCCTTTTCCCTACAGGTATGTGTGTGAAAGCTCCTTTTTTTTCTTGTGTGTGTGGCGCACTGCTTTTCGCAATGCATGTGTTTGCTTTTGGTTGTTTCTACTGCGCATTACAGATTTTCATGCTGTTGCTTCCTTGGGAAAGTAGATTGTGGCTGTGGCTAGACGTATCTAAAATTCAGATGACTAGACACGATGTTCAGATGTTGAAGTTTGGATGCGTCTTTCGGTGTGTAAGTCAGTCTTACTTACACACGATGCTATTCTTACCACCTTCAACAATTTGTCGCCCGCCGTCAAGCGTAGTGCTACAGCTCTGCTGCCGCAATGAATTATCTATCTTCCGAGCCGTTGTGTCCTGACTTGCTTGTGGTCTATTGTTGGTATCTGGGACAGGGAGAGCTTGCTGCAGAATCCAAAATCCTTACAAGTCGCACTGGAAGACTTGCACAGTTTCGACGATGCTCTCTCTGAAAGACTCCGCCGCATGCCTGCTGAGTATCTTCCTTTGGTAATACCGCTTGCGTTTATATTCCACTTCACCCTAAGGCTCTTGTTCCTTTGGAGATCCAACAATGGACTCCCTCCATTTGAAGACATGCTATTGACACTCCATCTTGCATATCAATGAAGAAGAACAAACTCAGCAGCTATGTCAACAGTTTTTTCTTGGATTCGTGCATTTGCTTGTGTGCAGTTCGAGGTTGCAGCAGCTGAAGTACTGGTGGGGCTTAAGTCCAAAGTGCCTGGAGAAGGGGGTGAGATGGAGGAGCCCAGTACTGGAGATGTGCAGGTGCTTTTGACCTCCAAAGAGAGTCCTGTCTCCATTCGCAATCTTGCTGTAAGTGGACCCTCTCTCCCTCAAGTGTGTGAGAGAATTGAAGCTCATGACTTAACTTTGTTGCATTGCCTTGTCTTGTCTTGTCTTGCTGTCCATAAAATCCTGCCCCCTTTCTGGGTTCCAATACATGCATTTATACTCCTTGGTTGTGCCTTCAGTCTTTCTGCTGTATATCTACAAAGCTCTTCTTTGTGTTCTTGTGCCTAAGGCCAGAACTGGAGTGTCAGTTTAGAAAATTAAGCATCCTCATTGCACACAAAGTCTACTGCATTTTCTGTCTCAAAATGCAATCAATGTCAATTGCAGCTTTTCCATGCTCTTGAAAAATGATGTGTAGAGTCAGCTCCTTCTTCATGACCTTCTTGTATGCTGAATTGCTTATAGATCGCGGCTGTATAATTGGCAGGCCAGCTCAATTTCAAAGTTGGTGAAAATCACAGGAATTGTGATTGCAGCCTCAAGAACAAAGGCAAAAGCTACGTCAGTGACTTTGCTTTGCAAGAATTGCAAGAATATTAAAGTGGTGGCTTGTCGGCCAGGGCTTGGTGGAGCAGTTGTGCCAAGGAGTTGTGATCACATCACACAGGTGTGTTATTTTCATACCATTGTTTTCTGTTCCATGACTTTTTTTGGAAGTGTAACAAGCTCTGACATTTGGTCTTGTGGGTTGGTACTTGCTAGCCTGGAGAGGAGGCATGTCCACTAGATCCTTGGGTCATCATCCCTGATAAGAGTAAATATGTTGATCAGCAGACTCTGAAGCTCCAAGAAAACCCTGAGGTATAAAGTTCTGCTGTAAATCCCATCTTGCTTACTTAATAGCCTTAACAACAGCTTACTTATCACTTGACCATTAAAAGGAGAGTATTGGGAAGCTGGGAGAGAAAGTCAGAGCATCTTGACTGACTGCAATCTGTATCTTTCCAACTTGTTTTGGTGGATCATTTGATGATCAATATCCACCTTAGCATGGTTCCTCTCTCTCTCTCCATGTATCATGAGCTCCCCATTCTTTTCATAATCAGAAGTACAGAGAAGTTCCTAGTATTTATCAAGATATATGTTTCTCCATACTTCAGCTTGACATGGGAAAGGGTAGCTTGTGAGTCTTGAAATTGTGGGAATATTCTGAAGCCTCATGGTAATTATGATTTGCTTGATACTAAGAAATTGTGTGTGAGGTTGTTAATTGGTTATTGAGTTGTCATTTGAAATCCACACAATGGGACAAAGGACTTTATGGGGGGCCTGGTTGTTGGTGGGTTGAACTGCAGGATGTACCCACAGGTGAGCTCCCCCGCAACTTGCTCTTAGCAGTTGACCGAAGTATGGTGCAGTGTATTGTCCCTGGAACTCGGGTCACTGTGGTTGGCATTTACAGCATCTTTCAAGCTGGTGGAAATAAACCTCAGTGAGTAGTGTGACCTCGGTCCACATTCCTTGTACATATTACCGTCTCACAGGAATTAGATCTACTTGACACAAAGCATTTTACCAATCTGCAGATGCTAGTTTGCAGACTGAGCAAGCAGTAACTCATTCTCATTCTTGGATTTGTCCCGAGATACTGTTTTTGATGCCATTGCAATCTAATATCTAACCTGCAGGCAAAAGGGAGCAGTTGCCATACGACAACCATATCTGAGGGTTGTGGGTATGGAGCAAGCATCAGAAGCAACGAGTGGAGGAGCAAACACAAGTACTAGTGATGAGGTTTGACTTTGTAAACTTGTATACATTCGTTGTGAAAGAGGAGGACATTTCTTCATAGTCCTAAGATCTGAATAATTGAGTGGCTCAAATTATTCCCAGGACATGGAATTCAAGGACTTTGCTCGAAGACCTGATGCATACCAAGAAATATGTCGCTTGATAGCACCATCAATATTTGGCCATGATGATGTCAAGAAGGCTGTGGCCTGCCTTCTCTTCAGTGGATCTCGTAAGGTCTGTTCATCACCCACTTGTTGGCACTGCAATTTGAAACTTTGGTGAAGGACCTTTTCTACTTTGTTATGAACTCATGTACTACTCATTGAGTTGAAAGGCTTTTCCATTCAGTCAAATTCAGCCTTTATGTGTGATCATCATTTGGTATTGGGTGAGCAGAGGCTACCTGATGGTGTACAGCTAAGAGGAGATATTAATGTCCTCCTTCTTGGAGACCCTTCCACTGCAAAATCACAGGTACATATTTTAGGTTGAAGTTTATATGCACACAAGATGTTTGTACAATGGTTGCCTGAGTTTTTGGCAAATTGTTATATACTTGTCTTCACCCAATATCTGTAGCCAATGAAGTCAGTGGGGAGTCATGGCAGCTCATCACCACTACTCATGATGAACTTTAGTATCATTATTTGTGAATGTCACATGTAAGGTTGTGACCACAATCATTTTTATCATGTTAGTTTTGATTTGGCTGAAATGATATACTGGCTACCTTCGAAGTGTTGTTGAGTTTTCTTGGCAATCTTATTGAGACAGTTTATCTGTTGACTCTTCGTTGTTTTGCCACATTGTATTTATGCAACACAGTTTCTGAAGTTTGTTGAGAAGACTGCACCCATTGCTGTTTACACCTCTGGAAAGGGTTCGTCTGCTGCTGGACTAACTGCATCAGTTGTGCGGGACTCTAGTTCAGTGAGTTGTTATTCTTCCTTTTATCAATTCAATTTCCACATCACTTCATCATTTCCAGGTGACCAGAATATAGGCAGATACCACAATATTGCAATGTTCTCATCAGTTGTGTTCTGTGAATTGGGACCATGAAGGCCTGGTAGTGGCTTCAATATCCCCTTGTTCCTGAGGGGATCCTGTGCGTTCTGTTTCTTATTCCGTACAATATTCAAGTTTTTTCTGGACTATCTTCTTATTTCCTATGAAGTGTCAGCCATGATCTCTGATCTAGTTTCCCATTCCCAATCTTGGCTAAAGCCTTTTGTGTACATGAAACCATGCAGCGGGAGTTCTATTTGGAGGGAGGTGCAATGGTTCTTGCTGATGGAGGGGTTGTTTGCATTGATGAGTTTGACAAGATGCGGCCAGAAGACAGGTTGGAAATTTCCTGTCTAATCAGAACCTCATTGTACTCCTGGCACAGAATACCTTTTGTTGGCAATTTATTGAACTTTCTGATGCAAGGGTCTTTTGGAGAAAAGGATGTGATCTGAAAAAGATTGCTGATATTCACCCCTGAAGAAAATTTCATTGATGAGAGGGTTTTGGTTGTGTAGAGTGGCTATCCATGAAGCAATGGAGCAGCAGACAATCTCAATTGCTAAAGCCGGTATTACCACTGTCTTGAATTCTCGAACATCTGTGCTGGCAGCTGCAAACCCTCTATCAGGCCGTTATGATGATCTTAAGGTGTGATCCCTATCCCCCTATTTGTAGTTGATCAAGGGTCAAGACTGTCAGGGTCAATTCTTGCTGCTTTATTTCACTAGGCCAATGTTTTGGAGTCCTTTGACTGGTCTTTGTATGTTGGAAATCTCAATGGAATTTTGTCTTTTTTAGTGCATTTGGTTGCTTTGACTACTAATTGGTGGTAATGAAGATGTCTTACTTTCATATTTTTGTCACATTATTCTGGTAAGTCTTGTAAAATTGGTTTATTGATCAAATGCAGACAGCTCAAGAGAATATTGACCTTCAAACAACGATTTTGTCCCGGTTTGACTTGATTTTCATAGTGAAGGATGCCCGAGATCATCAGCGAGATATGGTACAATCTTCACACACTATTTGCAAGTTTCTGAAGGCAAGGAGAAATAATAAAGAATGATGATTGCAAGTATATAGCAACAAATTCAGGAATGAATGAATTGTATGCTTTTACAAGAATGGAGGGAGAAGAGTGGAGAAAGTCATGATATCTCTTTTGGTTGCAGCAAATTGCAAAGCACATTCTCAAAGTGCATGCAAATGCTGATTCTCTGGCAAAAGGTACAGAGGTGCAAGACCAGGAGAATTGGCTGAAAAGGTACATCAAATCTCTTCTGCTCTCTGCCATGTATCGAAATTTGCACTCTTGCTCCCACATCTTCCAGCTTTTTCTGCATGTGGTCAAAATTTCAATCTTTCTTAATCGAGTTTCAAAATGTGTTCATATCAAATTAGCAAGAGAGGTCTTACTCGCCACTGCATGCAGAGCCTACTATTGCTTACACTACTGAATCAGATGCCTTGAGATGGGTCACATTATGTTTGCTTGTTTCAGGTATGTGGAGTGGTCTAGAAGCCACTGCAGTCCTCGCCTTACTGATTCAGCAGCTCAACTGCTCCAAAATAACTATGTGAAGATTAGACAGGTTTGGATGCCATTCATGCTCCTTTGGCACACTTTGAAATGCTCTGAAATTGGGTGCAAGCTTATACCCATCTTTAAACCTGTTTGTGTTGTGTAAACTGTGGACAGCAAATGCGTGAGCAAAACAATGAGAGAGGGAGCTCTCCAATTCCTATCACAGTTCGACAGCTGGAGGCTATTGTACGCATCAGTGAATCCCTAGCAAGAATGCAATTGTAGGTGAAGAGTTCTTTCAAGGGATTCTTGCTTTTGCAATCTCTCTTCATTCCAATTTCATTCACCCAGCCCTCTTTGATGTCTTCTCCATTGTCATCTATACCTCTTTCCCAGACATTTTGCAGAATACTACAATATAATTCCCAACATCTCTACATAACTCTGGTTTTTGGCCATGCGCAGGTCTACAGTTGCTACTGAAGAACATGTGACAGAAGCTTTACGACTTTTTCATGTTTCAACTATGGATGCAGCTCGATCTGGCATCACTGCCAATCTAATTGTTTCTCCTGAAATGAGAGCAGAGATTCAGGTCATTCCAACTTTCCTAAAACTTTTTTCCACCAACTGATGAAGAGTGATGTTAATTAGGGGTGTTGTACTAATAGCCATATAGGTCTGCAGTTTGAGCTGTGGTAGCTTCGTTTGCATTGAGTACTTACACAGGAGGGTATTTCTGGCTGTCAACAGCAAGTGGAATTGCAGGTTAAGCGTCGTATGGGAATTGGCAATTTCCTTTCGGAGCGCCACTTGATCGATGAGCTCATGCGAACAGGCCTTAGCGAATCCACTGTAAGTCATTTCTCTCTTCCTCTCTGTGACAACTGCAAATCTGAAAAGCTTGTACAAACCTGGTATATCAAGGTGAGAGCTGTTACCTTAGCAATCCACTGCAAACTCTCTGGTGGCTGTCATTCTGTCAGCTTTTCCACCTACACATTTCAAGTACTCAACTCCACTTTCTCCATAAGCTTGCTCAATAAACTCCTGTACGCTCCATAAGCGTGAAAAGCTCAGGGCAGTATCTATTCAGTCGTACTTCCTCTGAATTGAGTACTGAGATTCTTATTCTGATAATGCAGGTCCGACGAGCCCTCATTGTGATGTCACAACGGGGTGAGATTGAATACAAGAGGGAGAGACGCATAATTGTCCGCAAGTCATAGGAACAAGCCAACATTCTTGTTGGATTACTGGGCCTCCCTCTACAGTGGCTCTGGCCTAGCAGTACCACAAAGGTTAATACTTAGTACCAAGGGGTAACTCACCAATCATGTAATCTCGAGACTTTCAACGACCTGACTCTGATGCTTTCACTTTGAAGCTCGAATGGGTGGTGCAATTTGTAGTTAGCACAGCCTCATGATGCTGAATTGAACCTTTCAGAGGAGGTTTTCTGGCTCACAATGCTGAAATGAACCTGTATATTGGAGTTTTTTTGGGCCAATGAACTGACACGTGTGGGACCTGACAAAACTCTAGTTTGGGGGATTGTATGTAGCCTAAATCTGGTGGCGATCCTGAAGAGAAACTATATCAAACATTTGTGCTATTGATTCCAGGTACTTCTCACTGTATTCTTGCCATTTAATAACCGATAGCTTCTCTCATATGGGTAAATTGACTTGTAGGAAAACATAACGCTCTTTCACGTTCAGAAATCATATGAATGAGCATTGTCTATTTCTTGATATGTTTTGTATGTAAAACCCTAACTCTTCTTCCCGGAAATAAAAGAGGACAGACCTCAAAACCATGGGCACAAGTTGTTGCCCTTCCCAAGTCCCATAGAATCTCCCACAAGGGCTCCATGCGGGGTTTATAGCATAATTCTTCCTCCATCAATTTGGACCCTAGTTGTTGTTGTAGTTCATGGCAATGCTTGGCCAGGTCTTTTGGAGTACACTATTGGGGGCAGGGGGGTCCACAAATAACAATAATAATAAGAATAATAAGAATGCTAATGGATTAGTTTCATGCTTTTGACCTCCCATTCTATTCTACAGTGCTTCAATGCCCACCAATATACGACTCAAAAAACAAACATTGAACTAACATTGAAAGCTCTAAATGATTATGTCGATGGATTGTTCATACTTATCCTACTTGTAATGTGGCCGCCAGCCATGACCTTTGGGCAAGTCATGGCCTCCATTATATTATTTATATGCTTTGTGGATATGCAGCACCTTCCAATCGAGTACATCATACACTAACTAACCAACACTCTTTTCACTTTCCCATTCAAGTATAAATATAATTAGACTAGTGTGAACCCCGTGCATAATGCACAGGTGTGTTATTTCAACAATGTTTGTATATAGGGGAAAAAAATTGCCCAACTTTTTATTACCTCTTTTTAGACACAAAAAAGAAAGGAGGACTTGTGTTAAGTAGTAGATATCCAAACTTTGGATAAGACCAACTAGTTTTTTAAATTTTCTTTATTGCTGGGATTGTGGGTCAATTGGGAAGTGTCCATCTATCCTTATAATCCCTTATAGTTTTTACTAATATACAAATTTGAAGTTATGGGTAGTTATAATTGTAAATTGGCAGTTATTTGCATATATAACTTACATACTACAAGACAACTTTTATAGAAGGAAATGAAGCCCTTCCAAAATTGGCATGTTCTCTATATCAAACTTCTTTATGTGTGTGTATATATATATAATTATTGATATATTTTTTTTAATGTTTTTTTTTGGGGGTAAAGTAAAGCAAACATGCACCCATTTTCTTAGTTCTTATCCAGAACGATCCTAAAAGTTAGTGTGAGTAGTTGGTGGGGGGCAAGATGTAATGTGTAAGGTAAACCCCAAGGGTCCCAAAAGAAGGGGCCCTATGATGATGAGGTGGTGGTAGTAGCTGAGTCTGGCCCCTACCTTTATCAAAAAAAGTGTCTTCCCACTCATGCACTACTTATCCATCATAAGGGCACCCAGGGTAAGGTTATCAGAAACCTCAACATACATAGATCACAAGGTGTATGAGGGGCAAGGTAAGGTTATCAGAAACCTCAACATACGAAGATCACAAGGTGTATGAGGGGCAAGGTAAGGTTATCAGAAACCTCAACATACGAAGATCACAAGGTGTATGAGGGGCAAGGTTCCTACACCTACTCGGGTAAAAGTGGGAGGGACCCTACACCATATAGTGGTGTAAAGATCCTTCCCAGTTTCCCAAGTAGTTGTAAGTGTAATGTCCCTACTCTTTTTCTAGAAGAGGTATTAATGGATAGATATAAGGTGCCCTCCAAATATACTAGAAAAATTTTCAAGAGATTTTTTTTAAAGAAAATTTATTCATAGTGCTTTTCCTCTCATTTTTTATTTTTTATTTTTTTTCAGTTTTTCAATGTTGCTAGAGTGACTAAACATTAATAACAAGATTTAATCACATTGGCTACAGAGCAAATCTTACAATAGATTTTTATTTATTTTTTCAAAACCCTTCTATATTGTGGCTACCTGCTAGAGCCTAAGATAAAAAATCTGAACCCCCCCCCCCCCCCCCCCCCAAAAAAAAAAAAAAAAATCGAAATCTGATAAATTTAGGTCTTCTTCTTCTTCTTCCCCCAAAAAAATCCTTTATTGGTTTTGGAGGGCCATTATTTTTCACAAGATGACAAAATAAAAACACTACTAGAGGGTATTATAATGTCATCTCTTAGAGGACTTAAATAAAAATTCACAGTTTGTAAGGGGGCTTCATTGGGTTCATGGATTTTGACAACCAAATAAAATACATTAAGTTTCACACCAGGTGAAAAAATCTATCTATGAAGGAAGGTAGTTTGTTTGTCTTGTTCTTTTTTGTACTTATAATAAGATCCACCAAACTGGGATGCTTCAGATCGTGTTCTTGGGGTCTTTAGAAAGCTCTCCACCAAACCGGGATGCTTCAGATCGTGTTCTTGGGGGTCTTTGGAAAGCTCTGCCTCCACCAAACCGGGATGCTTCAGATTGTGTTCTTGGGGTCTTTGGAAAGCTCTCGACTAGGAGGAGGGGGGTGCATGGGGCTTGGTTCCATGGGGTTTGTTGGACTTGTGGTGCAAAAGTTTCTTGAACATAGAATAATTTCTTCACTGAAAATTAAATTAAATTAAATAGTAGCTGAAAATTTGGGAGGAATTGGAACGTGCCTTTGGTGTTGTTGGAAAGCTCTTGATGAGCAGGATTTAATGGAATTTATTTGGAATTCAGAATGTGAGAGATATTTGATTTTGAACTGATTTCTGCCATTGAAAAATTTCAAATAAATTCCAAAAAATCAGTTGAGGATGTGATAAAAACTTGAGCCAATGGCACATGCCACACTAGTAGTGTTAGGTGAAAATAATGACAAACAAATCCTTGTCATACCATAATACTTGGTACTTCTCCTCCAATGAACTACCTAGAGAGGATATATTCTACTCATTTGCGCATCCAACAACATTTGAAATTTACACCTAATACTCCAACAACCATAGTACCTTGGCAGCTTTGACACATGTTTGTCAATTAATTAATTAATTAATTAATCCTGACATTTTTCATTTTAACAAGTAGAAATATTCTTGAAGGTTTCAAGAATATTATCCTTCACAAATTATTTTTATTTGAAAAAAAGAAGAAGAAATTCTGAAATTTTCAACATTTTTGAAAATAATATAATTTAGTGTTGAATCTGCCAAGGTAGTAGTAGTAGTAGGGTTTTTGATTTAAAAAATGGTTTGGAATAATAAGTAAGTTTTCATAGCAAGCTTTCTGATCATGATGCCACCATGTTCCATTATTCACCCCCAAGGAGGTGTTGTGTTGTGTTGTTGCTGGTTGGTGGTGGGTATTTGCAAACATAATTTATGTGCTCGGTTTTTTCTTATGATCTCTACCTGTTTGGAATCATCATATGCCCACTTTTTTGGGGTTTTCTTTTAACCTTTGTTGTTGGCAATTGCATGCGCTCCAAGTGTTTTCTTTAAAGGAATTTTTTGTTTACATCCAAAGTGGGGATCATCCATCCATAGGAACATGTCGAAAAAGTGGCTATAAAATGTCATATATGAAGTACAATCTTTTAGTCTTCCTTCTATTTTTGTGGCTACACATAAAAATCATTATTTCTATCCAGCAAATTTTGCTTATTATTTCTCACTTGTGGCTATTGAAAACTTTCAAGATCACTTCAATTTTGAGTTTTAACTTTGTTTTTTGGTGAAGTTCCACCAATAAAAAAAAGTTTGATGCACACATGCAATCCTTCATCTAGGTGCAAATGTCATTTTGATTGTTTAGTTTGTATTTGGGTAATAAGTTATAAACCTTAAACCTAGATAATAAGTTAAGTTTCAACTTGTGAGGATTAGGTTTTTGTTGCCAATGTGGTGGTTACTAACCTAACATAGGAGATTGTGATTACGAATGTCATTAGTTGATCAATAGGTGCACTTGCAAAACTTAGTGTCATTGTTAAGATTCACAAGTATAGAGGGCTTTGTGAAAGGTATCACTTTATTTCGATGGTCATAGAAGTGTAGGTGTGTTCAAACATGATATGAATTGTTTCATCAAGGCAATTGTTTGTCTTTTTCATGATAGACAATTGAGAGGCCATTTATCTTTATCTTTTTCTATTTAGCTTTTAAAGCAATGTGTTAGTATTGCTCCTCAACATGCTTTAACTTCTATTATAAAACAGAAGATTATGATGACGGGAGATGTTTATTGTAAACCTCCTATTACTATTAAATCTCACAATTTGCATGCAGACAACATTAGAAGGGTCGTGGATGATTAGCTTCCTACCACGAAATGGATTAGTTCTTTCCTTTCCTTTCTTTGGTTCATGTGGACTATGTGTTTTTTGGCCTTTTGTTGGCCTTCCTGTTTGTTTTGTATGTGATAGTTCGAACCATCGATTTTTTATTGGATTTTTGCTTGACTTTTAATTACAGCTTATAACATGTCCATGTTTTGCCTTTTTTCATTAGGGTAACGACGAAGGTCCAATTTTGCTTGGTTTTAAACATTGCCCATGGAGGGCATTACATTCATAGCTTCGTACCATGAGAGGAACTAGCTCTCTCCCTCCTTTGATTCTTACGGGCTATGCATTTTTTTGACTTTTCTTTGGCCTTCCCTTTTGTTTTCAATGTGATAGTTCTAACCATTGGTTTTTGTCAAAAAATTTGTATTTTTCATATGACATATGCTTATAAAATATTATATATTTTAAGCCCCTTTACACTTGAATTTGACTAATTTTTAGTAGTTTAAACATGTTTCTTAAAAAGGCCAAGCTCCTCATTTTGGGTGTATCATTGCCACTTTGACCACAACACAAATTTTACAAAATAAAACATTGCATGATCATGGTCACATAAACATCATCATCCTATGCCATATGAAACATTAGTATCATGTTGCAAGACATAATGAAAATGTCATGCCATCATGTATCAATGTAATTCACAACATAATCCCCACTTTTAAGAGTTATCCTAGACCATCAAAATAAGGAAAATATTCATCCTTTCCCAACCTTTTATAAGGAATTTGTGTAGTGCAAGGCCCAATTCGTAAGCACCTAGCATCAAAACCTAACAATCATTTTATGCATGGGGATGCCCACCTAAATCCATGTGGAAAAAAAAATTAAATAAAAATTAAATATAGATATATATAGCCTCATTAACCATAGGGATTTATCATTAAATGGTAGCATGTTTTAGGAACTTGTATAAATATTAAAATAAAACTAGTTACATAAAAGCTACCAAACTAAAATTAAAGTCCAAATCCCAGGAAATTTTTTAATTTTTTTTTCAATTTTTAAAATAAAAAGGCACGATACCCGGCATGTACCACTTGGGTAACTCCTGGGTATCACAGTAAAAAAAAAGAGAGTAAAAATCCGATCAATTTTTACACCATGCAACAACACCTTTGGGCCGGGCCATTCCCCCAAATAATGGGCCCTTAGGACTCGGGTCTCAGGGGCCATTATTATTTTTTTGAGGGCGGGGGTGGGGTTCGGGGGGCCGGGGAGGGGCCCTTAGGCATTACCCTAAGATTAAGAATAAAACCCTAATAATTTCAACGGAGTCCCTTTTTCTTCTTCTTTGGACTTTGCTTGGCTTGCCATGTGCAGCCGACCATAAGAGTCTCCAGTTCAGTCGTGTGGAGCTTTCTTTTCCCTCCTCCTCTTCTGTCCTGTCCCCTCTCCTGCCTTCTTGCCTGCTTGCCTGCCAGCCTTCCTGCTGCCGCAGCAGCTCCTGCTTCTCCTGCAGCCCGGCCTTTCATCGATTCCCGCTTGGTCTCGTGTGTGGACTTGGAGGAAAGTAGCTTTCCTGACATCGCTTTGATGAGGAGGAAAAGGATGTTTGTTGTTGTCGTCTAGCAGAATTTTTTTGTCTGAAAGAAAGAATATGGGAAGGAGAACAAGAACGAGAAGAAGAAGAAGAAGAAGGAGAGAAACAAGAAGAGAGAGGAACTGAACTATTGGAAGGACGACGACGACGACGACGACGACGACGAGGAGAAGGAGAGAAACAAGAGGAGAGGAACTAAACTATTGGAAGGAGGACGACGACGACGAGAAGGAGAGAAACAAGAGGAGAGGAACTAAACTATTGGAAGGAGGACGACGACGATGAGAAGGAGAGAAACAAGAGGAGCAAGTGAATGATATCGGAAGTGGTTTCAATCCTCTGCCGCTGCCGGATTTTGGATCTTTGGTCGCTGTTTTTGGCTTCTTCTTCTTCACAGGTTCTGTCTACTCACATATCTCCTCCTCTTCTGATCCAAGTAAGTAAGTAAGTAAGCGCAACAAGAAGCGAGCTTTGGCAACAAACGAAGAAATATTCTCTGGCTACCTATTTTATGATGAGGATGATGTGTTCGGATAGGGAATAGGGAATAGCATCGGCGAGAGCTCTTCGTCACTGATGACTTCTTCACAGCCTTACTAGAGAGATTGTAGAGCTTTTCTTCAGTCTTTTTGGCAGTGGTTTGAAGGAGCACCAAGAACAAGTGAGCTCCAGAAAGAAAGAAAAAGAGAAAGAAAGAGCGAGGGCTGAAGGAAGGAAACAACTGGTAACAAGCAAGGGGGAAGAAAAAATCATCAAAATCTACCATGGCTGCTGCTGTCGCTGCTGCTGCACGTCGTCTTCTGCAGCGAAAAGCTTGGTGGTCCATGGCTACACTACTGACTATACTCACGCCGGTTTTCCTTCTCTCCAACAAGGTGGTACAGGGAGGAGGGCAACTAGAAGCTACCCTCCAGACGAGCATGACAGCAGTAGCAAGCAATAACCTCAACCAAACTCCTATTGCTGCTGCAGCTGAGATTCCATTCAAGCTTGTAAGATCAGGTATGGCAATGGATCTTCTCAGAACATTAGTTAGTGTCACAATCATATTTGTAGTGGGCCTTTCGACCGGCTTCTGGTGGCAAATGTCAAAGAAGGTGGAGACTCCTCAGCAACAGCAGCAGCAGCAACCTCTCCATGAATCATCATCTCATGCCGAAGCAAGCAGCCATGGAACTGGCCATGGGACAAGCAGCAGCAGCCCAAGGGAGCTACAGGTTGGATCTCTGCAGAAGTTCACTCTTCAGGAGATTCTGATCATGACAGACTACTTCAAAGTGGTATTGGGGAAAGGTGGCCAGGGCACAGTGTATGAAGCTTCTCTGCCAGGTCCTGCAGAACCACGGCAAAAAGCTGCAGTAAAAAAGCTTGACAGGAACAAAGCTTTGGATGCTGTGTGTAGCAATAGTGCGGAGGAGATTAGGAACCAGGATTTGGTCGAGAAGGAGTTTTGGAGCGAACTGCGCAGCATTTCAAGACTCCATCACAATAACCTTGTGGCATTGCTTGGCTACTGCATTGAAGGCGACCAGCTTTTCCTCATCTATGAATTCATGGAGAATGGTTCACTGCAGCAACACCTGCATAAGAAGAAGAGCGAGGAGACTGACACTCACCATCTCTTGGATTGGCACCAGAGAATGCAGGTAGCAGTGGATGTTGCACAGGGACTGGAGTATCTCCACAATTATGCAAAACCAACTCTCGTTCACCGTGACATCAAACCAAGCAACATATTATTTGATGCTGAAATGCGTGCCAAAATTGCAGACTTTGGACTAAGCAAGACACAGACTGTCGATCCCACTACCTCCATGCGCCTCAAAGGTACTCCGGGCTATGTGGATCCTGTTTACTATGCAACAGGACAAGCAAATGAAAAGAATGATGTATACAGCTATGGTGTGGTGTTGCTTGAGCTCGTGACAGGCAAGAAAGCGATCGAGAAGAAGATGAGTCTGGTTGATTGGTGCAGGGAATTTCTGCATAGTGATCAAGACTTGTTGCAATTGCTTTTGCCCAAGATGGTGGATGATCGGATCAACCCTAGTGAGTACCTGCAACAGCAGCTACTGGCTGTTGTGCAATTGGCCATGGAATGTGTAGATGATGTCCCTGATCGACGCCCCAGCATGAGAGAGGTTGTGAAAAGACTTTATATTGCAGATTGTGAGGATGGTTCAAGCTCTGAAATCAGCAATGAGGTATGTCTTTCTCGAGTTCCAGCCAATTTCATGACTGAGTCTTCCTGTTGCTTCTAGAATTGTGACATAAAGAATTCAAGGAGCAGATTTTGTATACCTAATTGCTTGCCTGAAAATTTGGATCTGATTGTTATATAGTTATCTACTACACCCCATTTCTGCTAGCTTTGGAAAAACATAGGTTGTGGCTCATGATGAGGAGCTGGTTAGGAGCTGATGGAGTCAGTGGGGGAAGTAAACATTACAGTTCATGATTAGGGTTTGGTGTCTGGTACTTTATGATTGACACTTATAAGGTTATGACCACTGCACTCAATCCTTGTCATGTTTGTTTTGGTTTTTCTGTAACTGAGGCGGCAATTGCTTTCAAAGTTTTATGGTGGAATTTTCTGTAAAACCTCGTAGATATATTATCATTCTGGACCCTATCACATATTACCTGCATGATGAGGGGTGCACAACAGAACAATATTGTTACTAATCAGGTGGATTGAGGAAATCTAAATTTCAAGTGGAAAAATGCAGGATTCCTCAAGTAACAATGGAGGATTATCAAATCGCATGAATGGAAGTCCTCGGGCACGCTCATACTCTCGAGCAAGTTCTAGCAATGGGTAAGATTGTATCTGAAGCTTTTGAATTTGGCCCAAAATTTTGTCCCTATCTTCTAGGTGTTGTGATCACATGTTGAGAACATGTCATGATTTGTATGTGTGTATCCAGTTTGAAACACCCTTTTGTTTTAGTCCAAAGTTAAGTAGATGCTAGGTTTGATCACTATCCTGCAGATTGACTGGATGACTCCTTTTATTACAGTGAACTTCAGAGCATTGAAAAGAGCAGATGGATATAAGTGAGGGCAAATAAAAGAGCAATCTCAGCACACAATGTCAATTGAGACTGCAGAACTCATTAAGCAAGGTTTTTTGAGGTTGTTGGTGCCACTTGCTTTCAGTTTGGAAACTTTGCGATTTGCTTGCTAATTCCTTGTTAGGGTTGGGATCACGACTTTCTCAGATGGTCAACCTATGTAATCACGGAAACTTCAGTCATCATCAAGTACACAGTTGGGAACAAGAAGCTTGCTGTTAGATGCAAGATTTGGCCAACAATAAAAAACCTTGGCTTGAACAAGATTGAGGCAACTTTGGATGATGCACTTATGTGGAAAAAAGGTCTTTGGATTTACAATGCCTCCAGCAGTAGAGAATTCAATGTCGATGATGTCAATCTCCGAGCTGAATGGCAGGTTGGTCTAAGGTTCAGCCGGAATTTACTAAAGGCAGGTGATCCTAGGCGAAATCAAGGTCCATTCTGCATTGAGTATTTGGCCCTGAAGGATGCAGAAGGATCACCAATAATTGAATATCATGGTGATAGATCACCTCTTCAACCCCCTCACGTAAGTTCTCTAATTCCAAAAGCATTTTGTACATAGAATCTCACTGAGTATTTGGAAGATTGGGTGGTCTTGGCAAGATATCCAAACACCAGATCATCCTTAGACTGTAAACTTGTCAATTATACTGTCAAAGTTGACTGCAGAGCCTTGTGTTAGAAAGTCATACTCTATTTGAGGCTTTCAGAAAGTTTTCTGATCTGGCATTCATTTACTGCCCTGAGCAGGGCAGCTACACCCTGCAGCCTGGCTCTTCTCATTTGACCTCCTAAAATAGGTACATCAGTAACTGAAAAATAGTTAAAAGAGGGAGGTAGCAACCTTGACCTAGTATGGTATTCACTACATGCTTGTGCCTCTACTTGGTAGATGGTCTGCTACAGCCTGTAGCTAGGCTCAAGGTCACTCATCACTAGTCCTTTAACAGGCAATCAAGACAACCATCTCCATTCATTGTTTCCTGGATTGTGTATGGGGTTGTGCTTGAAGCTAGAGATTCTTCTTTTCAACTACTTATGATTTGTCAGCAAGCTGCCCCTCTTTCTTTGTGCAAGGCTATAACTAATTAGAGACATTTACATTCTGGATTGTGGAGGGTTTTGGATTCAATCCTGGCAGGAAGCTTGTACTGCTTATGACTGTTGTGATTTACATGTAGTCTTTCTTACACTGCACTAACAAGCTATAAAATGACTTTTTTTTTGCAGATAGAGTCTTCAGTAGAGCCCCTTGCAACAACAGGTCAGACTCACCACCGAAGGTCCTCACTTACTCGAGATACATCATTTCATAAAAAATTCAGGAAGAGTCTGGCTAATCCAGCTCCCCGATGACTTTGGACACAGCTGAAATTTCTGGAAGTTTTTTTGTGCTGTTGACAATGGCTTTTTATAGCCTGCTACAGGACTATTTGTGTTGAGAAGCTTATTTATGGGCTGGATTCAGGGTCATGCCCTTCAGCTGCCAAGGGGCTTAACCTGTCATGAAAGAACGTCAAAATTATGAGCTTGAAGAAATGTTGGCAAGTTTGAGCAATTGAGCTGGGATGCTGACTCATGTGAAATGCCAATTTGAGACTTGCTGGAACTACTACAAGCTGAATTAAGATCTAATCAAGGACAACATTGAAATGTGTTCTGAGACTACACAAAGTGGTTTCCGCAGTGGAGCAAGCTCAAAATGCTTCATGATTGTTTTTGGGAAGTACTGGACATTGTATCAAGCATAACAACCTTTACTGTTGGAAAGCCATTTTCAGCTTGCGTTTCCACTGTCAAAAAAGTGCCTCAGAACAGAGCAAGCTTTAGAAAATTCCTTGTACACATGAATCCCAAATCCCATAAAGAAAATTTCCCTTGATGGTTCATTGAGCCATCCTAGCCATGAGGGCTTATTCCATGCATCAAATCTGATGCTCATGTGGCCTGTTAAGCTTCTCTAAAGATGTGGAATGTTTTTGTTTCTGGTAGGATTCTAGGCAGGAGAGCTTCCTCAAGCTTTCAGGTTGGCTGGGTGGGGTGGATGTTGACATGGGTTGATGGGATATATGTTACATTTGGTGTGTTTATTATGCTTTGGTAACATATGGGTTATTCATTCTAGACTCAATTTCCCTTGTATTTTATGTTTCTATGGAGGTCATATGGAACCACATGTTTGCTGAGACAAGATTGTCTTAGCTTGTAAAAATCCAAACCCATTACAGAGTATCAATTTGACCTTCAATTCATTATTGATTTCAAATGGAGATTTGGGTTATATTTGATGGGGCTTTTATTTCCTCTCTCTCTCTCTCTCTCTCTCTCTCTC
>Ga0116229_10006564_pt1 | contig 18670 bp, 17 predicted proteins | sample S1TSphgellanicum_3_FD_87313 | JGI IMG/M metagenome (GOLD analysis project Ga0116229, IMG submission 87313) | Host-associated microbial communities from peat moss isolated from Minnesota, USA - S1T2_Fc - Sphagnum magellanicum MG | ecosystem: Host-associated > Plants > Peat moss > Unclassified... | reverse complement strand
ACTTGTTGATGTTTGGGATTTGCTCCATTGTCCATGTTCATGCTTGCCTTGTGTGTGATGCAAGTATGGAGCACGACACTTGAACTAGCCAAAGGAGAACGAAAGTTGTTGTGTTACAAGTTTAGTCTTTTTCTCTCTCTTTGAGCAAGAGCTTGAACTCCCGTTGTTCCTACATTGGTCCTTTCTTTCAAGTTCGAGTTCAAGTTGCTATTGTTCTAGTCCTTTTTTCTCCTCTCCTTGAGCTTGTGTTTGAGTTGCTACTACCTTGGTCTTTCTTTTTCTCCTTTCCTCAAGCTTGAGCTCAACTGCTATTTACATTGGTCCTTTTTTTTTTCTTCTTCTCTCCTTTTTTCAAATTGTTGCTACTTTGGTCCCTCTCTCTTCTCCTATCCTCTCCTTGAGTTGTTATTGCCTTGGGCCTTCTTTCTTTTGTCTCCTTTCCTTTCCCCTCTTCAAACTATTAATGGCTTGGTCCTTTTTTCTCTCTCCTATCCTTTCCTATCCTTGAGTTGATGTTGCCCTTGTCCTTCTATATTTCCTCTCCTCTCCTCTCTTTAAGTTGATGTTGCCTTGGTCCTTCTCTCTTTCTCCTCTCCTTAAGCTCGAGGTGGAGCTACTATTGCCTTATTCCTTCTCTCTTTTTCCTTTCATCTCCTCAAGCTCAAGATGATGTTGCTTTAGTCTTTCTTTCTTTCTCCTCTCCTCAAGCTCAAGCTCGCGATGTTGTTGCCCTAGTCATTTTCTTTTTTTCTCCTTTCCTTTCCTTGAGTTGTTGTTGCCCTGGTCCTTCTTTTTCTCCCCTCCCCTCTCCTCTCCCCTCCCTACTATTGTTTTGGTCCTTTTCTCTTGTCTCCTCTCTTCTCTTTGAACTACTATTCCCTTAGTCCTTTTTTCTTTTTCCTCTCTTCGAGCTCAAACTCAATTATTGTTTGCCTTAGGTTCTTCTCTTTCTCTCCTTTCCTCTCCTTTCTCTGAGCTACTATTGCCATGGTCCTTCTCTTTTTCTCCTTTCCTTGAGCTCGAATTATTGTTGCCTTAGTCCTTGTCTCTTTCTCCTCTATTTGAGCTTGAATTACTACTACCTTAGTCCTTCTCACTTTCTTTTCCTCGAACTTCAGGTTGAGCTCTTGTTGCCCTGGTCCTTTTCACCTTCCTTTCCTTGAGCTCAAACTACTATTGCCTTAGTCCTTTTCTCTCTCCTCAAGCTTGAGTTATTGCTACCATGGTCCTTCTCTCTTTGTTCAAACTCAAGTTGTTGCTGCCCTTGTCATTTTTCCTCTACTTAAACTCAAGCTATTATTACCAGGTCCTTTTCTCTATCCTTTCCCTAAGCTTGAATTTGAGTTGTTGCTTACCCTAGTCTTTATTTTTCTCTCTTCTCTTCGAACTTGAGCTACTTTTTGCCTTGGTCCTTTTCTTTCTCTCTCTTCAAGCTCAAGTTCAAACTATTGTTTATTATGGTCTTTCATTATCTCCTTGAGCTATTACTTACGCTAATCCTTCTCTCTGTCTCTCTGAGGTCGAATTGTTGCCTATTTTGGTTAAGGTTGTCACAACGTATGTGCATCTATCATGACATGACAGATGCATCTAGACCTAAACACACCCCTACATCACATTAGTATAAGGTCAACCTAACTCAACCTAGGGTCAACTTAGGTCAAAGGCACTTTTAAACTACCTAAGGCAAATTTATGGGTGATTGAAATTGGACCCGTTCTAGTCATCATATTTGAGGCAACTAAATTTTTTTTGTTGCTAACCATTCGACAATTGAAAAAAATTCAATCACCACATGATTGGCAATGAAACATTTTTGATTGCCAAATTTGTGGTGATCGATAACATTATGTCACTAATCATGTGGCAACTGAATTTTTTTCGGTTGTCACACACTTCTAGATCTTGGTTGTCTAATTAACCATGGATTGATTTCCACCATTGATTTGGTGACAAAATTTGGTCTCACTTGGTAATAAAATGTAGACCTTGCATGTCAATACTCATTTTTTCCTTCAATGAGGTGTGTCAGCCTTGTGTTGTTTAAGGTTAATCATTGCCATATAACTTGAAAGGGAGGGGTGAAACTTTTATGGGTGTTTGAATTTCATATCGTCATATTGCATTTGCAATTAGTATTGAATTTCACTTGTAGCCTTGGAGGTGGAGTTTGATTTTATTGTTGAATAACTTAATTATATTAATCAAGCCTATTGTTTTTTTGTACAATATTTTATCGATGGAGGGAAGGCACAACGTGTAGAATCCATGGTATTTGATGCCAAAGGACAAATTAGGGAAGGTGGAATGCAAGTTTTATGACAATGTTATTTCATACTGCAAGGATAGAATGTTCCTCCATTTGGGTTATCAATATGATGGTAATGGCTGAGTTGGAGTTATAATGTGTTCAAAGGCACATCTAGGGGTGAAAGCCTTATTGGCCCAATGTGGTGGACTTGTCCTTCCACCATTAAACGACATGGGAGTACTAGCCCATATCCTAAATGGGCGAATAGAAGATGTGGCCATTGAAACATTGAATCCTTTAGTGGAAAGAGAATTTGCTTTGACGTCTCAGGTGGAAGGGGTTCAAATTTTCAATCCCTTATAAACAACACATAAAGTCCTAATAAATCCACAAATAACAACATTTGAACCTTTTGACAAGTTTCATTGCTCTAGGGATTGAATTAAACTAGAAAACAAGATTTGGACAATAAGTGGGCAACTTTTTTTTATGAGGCAAACATCCCCTTCAATGTTGTGCAACATTCAATGTTCATAGAAGTTATGAAAGTAACCTCTGAATCTTAAACCTACTATAATCACCCATCATACCATGGATTGTGCACAAATTTGTTAAAACAATCCAAGGTGGATGTGTTCGAATAGGTAGTTGAAAGGACACATAAATCAATTCACAAATATGGAGCAACCATTTGTTCTAGTGGTTGGGACAATGTTGCACAACGTCCATTATTGAACGTAATGTTTGTTTGTCTAGGTGGCAACATATTCATAGGTTCCATTGACACAATTAGGGAATATAAGGATGCCCATTACATATGTAATGCATTGGCTGAATACATTGAAACCATTGGAGTCAACAACATTGTACAAATTTGTATAGACAATGCTTCAAACATGATAAGTGTGCCTAAGCTTCTAATCCGTCGTTTTCCAAGTCTTTATTTTCAAGTTTGTGATGTTAATTGTTTGAACTTGTTATTAGAAGATTGGGGAAAAACAACATGGGCAAAACAAATTATGAAAAAAACAAAAGCTATTGTTTCTTTCATACCATGCACCACTAACAATCTTTTGTCGTTATGAGACCAACCTAATGTTAAACCCCATTGAAACATGGTTTGTAACCAAATGTTTAATGGTTGAAAGGTTGTTTAAGCTTAAACCTACCATTGAACAAACTATTGTTGATCTTAATTGGATAATTTTTGTGAACTTATTGCATGGCAACTGTTGTCAAAAGTTGCTCACCAAGGTGAGATTTGTTTGAGCTAACATAAGGAAGGAGGAATTTTGGGATATTTGTGCCAATTTTGTGCACATGGTGGAATTGGTTTTAGTATCATTGAGGACATTTGATGGCAAATATCCTTGCATGGGGAGGGCATGGCTTATCATGAAAACATTAGAACAACATGTCTTATCGTTACAAGATCCACCACTTGAATTGCCATCAAACCTTATAGATGTGATTAAAGATCAATTTTACTAAAGGTGGAAGATGTTGACGATTGACTTACATTGTGCACTTGGGCCCTTTTCAATCCATACTTATTGGATGAAGCTCATCTATATGATGATGCAAATGTGAAGGAAGCCTTAAACAAAGTTTTGTAAAAAACAACTAGTACTCTAACTACCTATGTGTTAATTTTAAAAGATTTTGCAAATTTTATTGAAAGTCGAGTCCATTTTCTGACATCCCCTTAGTGAAGGACCTAGACTTGTTCCGATACAAGTGGTGGGATTTTATTAGAGCTAGTGCTTGCACATTTACACCCATCGCCCATCGCATTTTGGCACAAATGTGTTCCACATCATCCCGCAAACAAAATTGGAATTCATATTCATTTGTCTATAACAAAATGTGAAATCAATTAACATCAAATTGGGTGGAAGACTTAATGTACATATACACTAATAGCAAGCTCTTGTGAAAACAACCTAGTGCCAACCCCATGGCATGGTACGAGAAAAATATGTTGTCTGAAGATTTAACATTCGATGTTGATGAAAGTGCAAATGAAAACGACTCATTGAGTGAGGACCCCATAGCTCCAGATGAACCATATGAGGATTACTAAATCGAACATGACCCCTTTGAATTCTCTAATGATGACGAGATTTTGTTTTCAAGATTGTTGTCTGGTCTAACAATTTGGCAGGTTCAAAGGTCTAATAATGGCAATGCAAATCTGAGCATGCCATTATTAAACGATTTCATTAAAGTGTTTGATGCACCCCCTTATGCTATAAATGCTCCAACAGCCCCAAGTCAACACACGGCCATGCAATCAATGGGTTCCATGGAAGTGTTCCCCCCATTTAATTTGAACACACCCATTAGCTCGAATCATTATTCCATAATTGAATGCACAACAAACACTAATAAACACCTCAAACATATAAATGGAACCACTCGTGGGCTTGCATACGGTCACTAACACAAATGTACCTCAAGTTACAAATTTAAATCCTTCAAGCACTAAAGTTACAAGACTTGAAAAGTCAATAGAAGGTGCTTCAAATTCTGACCACACACCAATCAACCAGTACCTACAATATCTAAGACCCCTGATGCCTAAAATGATGTGGGGTCAAAACTGGTCGTTGTGGCAACTTCCATGAATTGTTTTTGGTCACCTATTGAAGATTAGTCCACACATTGATTTATTCGAAGGAAGAGGCCCACTAATCAAACAATAATTGTTTTTGTAGGTGAACATAGTTATGAATGACCACACACCAATGATGGCATTTTGGATATTGAAGGATGGCGCCTCACCAAACAAATTGTGATGAGACATTCAAGGCGAAATATCATCACAACCTTGTGTGGGACAAACATTTCAAAGGTGGAGGAGGGGTGCAACGATGATGATGATAACAATGACACTAACATTCTTGATGAGACAATTGAGGCCCCAAATGATAATGACTACCATGAACTTTGACCCCAAGATCCAAAACTTGCCATTAGTCATCCTCCTAGGTCACAAATCACAAGGGCTTCATAATTATAGGGTGGATGCATGAGTGGGTGGACCAATTTGGGTGTCATGCCACCAATTCTACCTTGTGGTTGCCATTGCAATGGCCATGTTGCCTTATAGGTGTTAAAATTTATCAAAATGGACTTGGTTCAAAGATTTTAACTTGAATATCTACATGATGCACAAAATCATTTTACAAAATTTTAAAAATCATAAAATAAGCCATGGACTTTTGAACTCAAAACACATGGACTACTACACCTTTGACTACCATTTTTATATGGACTATGTTATGGTCCATTAACTCATGGGGTGTGTGTTAGGGACTTGGAATTAATAAGATATCATATCAAAGAAATGTAGGAACAAAATGAATAATGAGTTGAATTTTTAAATTATATTTATGGACTTTTGAATGGGCTAATCAAGAGCATTTTTTCATAAGTCCATATCATATTGGAGGAGGAAATATTTCATAATTTTTTTGCATAGATGCTTAAAGAAATAAAAAATCTAGATGTGTCATTAATGACATGGAAAAAAATTTAAGAAATCAATGTAAACTAATAAAAAGTAGTTGTAATTTCCAAAATTTGACCAAAATTTTGAGTAAATAGGAACTTTGGTTGTGTGGCGAATTGGTCCACCCATTCATGCATAAACTCCATAGGCATTTGGCATTTACTTACACATAGGTTTAACTTTATATGCAAATCCACATGGTTGCTTAAGCATATCTTCTTCCAACTATATATTTTTTGGTAATAAAATTGTAACCATTTACTTTGGGACCCTATTTGGAAATTGGTGTATTTCATATAAGACAATTTCATTTCCATAATTCAAATTCCAAACTTTCAATTTCAAGGGCACTTCGAAGTGCCATATAGTTGCAATTATATGTTTTCTAATCATTCTAGTCACATTGTTATCAATGAAATTCAATATAAAAAAATTATGGGCCATATCTAATCATCCAATTCATTTTTCAATTGTAAAACTTTACATATGATTGTAGTGAACTAGGTTTACATTAATTGTGACAAACTTTTAGGGGAAACAACTTGTTTGCCCATATTGCCCCATAAATATCAATAATATTGAGGCTACTATACAATGTACATATGTTGCATCAAATTCCACCTCACCTTACTGCTACAATCTATTATATTTTCTATTACTACTTTCCCCAATATTATTACCACATTGTCGATTAGCGTGATTTTTTAGCCCAATGGGTTTCCCATTCAAAATTGCGTCCAACCTAGGAACATTATTTATTTTGTTGAGCATTATGACCATGTGAGGAGATATTGCAGTTAATAATGCAAAAACAACATCATCTTTCAAACACGACCCTTCATTAATCTCTTCCAATGTCAACTTGGCTTGGTTTTTAGGCTGAAAATCACTTATGGTGAACCCTTGCCCGATCTCCTCCCCCAATCATGTTATACCAAACACACTTCAAATTCGAATTGTATTCAAACTTGTTGGTTCTTGGGTTATATCACCTTTGAAACATTTGATAAAACCTATGATGTCGTGTATTAATCCCTGATGGGTGCAACAATTCACATGCATTCTAAATCATGGATTCATCATATTACCATTTATTGTATTAACTCCTTCATGTGATAACAAACATGCCAACATTCCAAATTTATTTCATGTTTGCGCCCCATGCTTGTGGCCTATTGGGTGCGTTAAACATGTTGTATTCTCAATGTTGTGGCATGGTTGTTTGAAGATTGAATTGTTCATATAGGTGTTGATGAATTGGGGCCCTACATTGTGGACATCTCTTCCTTACCACCATCAAAGTGATTAGGCATTGCGGATGGTACATGAGTTTGGGTTTAAGATTTAGGGTTTGGCATGTAGCCAATTCTTCACATAGTGCATCACACTCCAATGTCATCTCCCGAAGTTGCATTTACATTAAGCCCATTTCCCTTCGCAATGCCTCTAAAACATGTTCAATAATGTCAGCTTGTCTTGTGAAGGACAATATGTTAACACCCTATGCCGATTCCCCCTGATGATTTGTCGTGTCAAATGGCATATAACATTAGTAGAAATACTATTGCATGTGATTGTCATTTACAACTAGTTTTTGGTTACAAACAACATTTGTGACTAAATTGGTAGTAGTAGCAAATGACAAGTTGTATGTGAAAACCAATTGCATGCGACAAATGAAGTATTTTTTCATCAAATACTTATATGGCGGCCATATAGTGTATACATGAATGATTTTGCGACTAAAATTACAATTATTTTGGTGACCAATTGTATTTTGCCACATGGTACCCACTTGACCTACGCCACATGGCACCTATATAATTTACGTGGCACATAAGTTTAGACATAGGTCATGTGGCATATGTCTAAACCTAGGTGATCACCTAGGCTAGGCCTAGAATTAGGCCATGTGGCACATAGGCTTGGTCTAGAGCTATGCCACTTTGGCTAGGCCTAAATTTAAGCCACATGGCATTTATTAAAAATACCGTATTTCTTTTTGGGTTTAATTAAGGTTTAACCTTTTTGATTGGTTCATCCCAAAATGCAATTGCATTTTAATTTGTACATTGTGTTCTTAGGGCATTTCCTTATGAAGTTGACAAAACTAAAATGGGAGGCAAAACTTATGGAATTAATTTTGTAGTTGCAACCTAGTTACAACTAGTCGTGCAACTACTTGGGCTACTAGTGATTACTTAGCCTAACCTACTACTTCTTACCTAACTCACAACTTATTAACCTAGCCTATTAATTAACACATTTTACGTGGCACCTAGTTTAATCATGTTGCCATGCGGTGTGGAAAAAAAGTTAATTAGGTGCCACAAGGCAAGGCCTAAGCCTAGCCTATGTGCTATGTGGCATGTCCTAACATAACTTGGGTGCCACATGGCATGGCTTAAGCCTTGTTTAGTTGCCATATGGCAAGTCCTAGACTTAACATATGTGCCACGTGGCATGGCATAGCCTAACCTAGGGATGGATGGCATGACACAACCTAGCCTGGATGCCACATGGCATGGATGAGTCTAGCCTTGGTGCCACGTGGCATGGCATAGGTCGGACATATGTGCCATGTGGCATGTCCTATCCTATCTTAGCCTAGGTGCCACATGGCATGTCATAGCTTAGCTTAGGTGCCATGTGGCATGTTTTAACCTAGCCTAGGTGCCACATGGCATGGCATAGGTTCCACATGGCATGGCTTAGGCCTAGCATATGTGGCATGTGACATGTTTTATGTTGTGCTTAGGTGCCATGTGGGATGACCTAGGCCTAACATATGTGGCATGTTTTATGCCTTGCTTAAATGCCACATGGCATGGCCTAGGCCTAGCATAAATGCCATGTGGCATGGCTGAAACTTAGCCTATGTGCCACATGGCATGGCTTAGGCTAAGCATATGTGCCATGCGGCATGTCTTATGTTGTGCCTAAGTGCCATGTGGGATGGGTTAAACCTAGCCTATGTGCCGCATGGCATGGCCTAGGCCTAACATATGTGGCATGTCATAGCCTAGGCTAAGTGCCATGTGGCATGGCCTAAGCTTAACCTATGTTCCACATGTCATGTCTAAGCTTATATGTAGACGTAGGCAATGCCACATGTCACCAAGCTTAGGCTAAGTACCATGTGGCTTAGGCTTATAGGTAGGTAGGTACTAGTAGGTAGGTAGGTATATATATATAGGTACATCCTTGCTAGTTAGGTAGCTTAGATACCTTATACATCTAACATGTGACTATCTTGGTTACATTTGCAACTAAATGTATATACAATGTTGTGAAAAATACAAAGAGATTATAAAAAAAACACAATTTAAGGATGAAATAGGTCATAGTTACAACCTAGTTGAAAAGAATACCAAACTTCATTCAAATTTGAAAAGTAATTACATAGGCAACCATTTATAGTCGTAGGTGACATTTGGTTACACATAATTATACAGGGACTAGTTGCGAACAACATGATTCCTAGTAGTGTAAGATGCCATTTGAACCACAACATCCAATTGTTCTACATCCATGGGGTTGTACATGCTCGGTGGTGATTAAAGGGGATTTTGTTCCCAAGGGCATTGAACAATTCGGTTGTTCATCACAAATGAAAGATCTTGAGTACGAAAAGTATTAAGTGTTGATTTGGGAACAACTAATATTGGTGGTACTAGTTGAAAAGAGAAAGGGGGAGTGATAGGGGTAGATTTGGGAGAAACCTAGGGGTCATAACATTATAAGAACCAAATCAACTGTTGTAGGAGCTAAATGAGTTTTTGGAAGAGCCTATGGATTTTCCATTGTAAATCTATTTGGTTGGTATGAAGGCACATTGTTGGCTCATTGGCCTGGAACGGTCTTCTAATCAACCTAAACCCCAAGCACCACCATTGCATAAACCATATGTGCCATAGTCAAAGGCACTTGGTTTTTGGAAAAAAAATTGGCTCCCCGTCATGGCCATGTGCACCTCCAACATGCGTGTCTTCATATGTTCATCCATGCAACTTGTATATTGGGTGAAATTATTTTTCTTGTGAGTTTCATGCTTAGAAAATGGCCATTTCTTATCAATGTGGCACCAATGCACATACTACGAACATAACATGTACGATCAAGGTTGGGGAAGGTTTTGCCATCCAACGTTTGCTAGGATGGTTGGGTTTTCAAGTGCTTCGAGCTCAACCTCGTGTCGTCTTCTTTTCGGGCCATAGCCTTGACCACTTTCTTTCGGTTCGTAGCATTCGCCATCGTACCCATTGTCCATTAATAAACATTAATTTAAAGGTAAATTAAGGTTAAGTTTAGAATATATATATATATATATATATACAATGAATCAATATGGGGTCCTCTAAGAGGTTCAACCTTGACATCTAGCACACAATTGTTTTCACAATTGGCATCATGAACTTAAAAACCCTCCAAAGGACTCCCACTTTCTTCCAACTGTATGGCATCGATTGCTCAAAGCAAACAAAGTCCCCACATGTAAGGGAAGAAAGTACATGGAATGACAAAAATGTGGGTTTTATAATAGACCCACACATGCTTAAAGCCCCAAGACCAAGCCCGTGCCTATTTTGGTCACCTTTAGTCACCATTGAAAGCTTGATTTGGGCACCATGCCTGGTTCAATAGCCCATATTCCCTGGTGACCAAAATTTTCGGTCGCCATTGGATGGCTTGCAAGAATTGTGGACACAAGGCTGTTGAATGGTGATTGAAAAGTGACTTAGTCACCATCGGATCACTATGTCACATGGTGACCAAAGGTGACCAAAATAGGTTCAATTGCCATTAAGCATCTGGTAGCCAAAATTTTGGTCACCTTTGGTCATTGACTGTACAATTGGCTAGTTGGTGATTGAAAATTTTTGGTCACCTTCATCTTTTAGAAATGGCGATCGAATTTTTCCAATTGTTAATTGTCAAGACAACGTGTTGGCGACCAAGAAATTCAATCACCATATGACCACATTTGACAACCACATGATGTGGCTGATACATGGGAATGCCATTGCATGACGACCAAATTCCTTCAATAACCAAATTCTCTAGGTGCCCCTAGCTCTAGGGGTATCCTTAATTTAACCTATATAAAGAGCTTCACATTTTCATTTTTCTTCACATTTTTTTCAATGTGTACAACTTTGATTGTTTTGGACAATTGGTGCACAACACTTTAAAAAAAGGGGGCGAGGGGACTCCATGCATTATTTATTTATTTATTTATTTTTGATTTCAAATTATTTCACAAATGAAATATGTCAAACAATCAAGTTGAAGGAAAGATAATCAAATAGACTCATGAATGGGACCATCACACCATCATGATTAGGATTATGAGGGGGCGGATGTCATATATTTCCTAGGCCAAGAAGGAGGCAAATATGATGTGGATATTTTTCGATTACTAGATGACTTATTATACAAGGACATACCATTGACATTACATGTTAGAACTAATAATGTAATGGACAAGGAGAGTGTGTTCATAGCTAGGGATCACAATAGCACCAGTGTTAAATATCTTCCATGTGCGTTGGAAGGAGTCTATGTTTTAGATGTCTCAAATTTGCTTAAGGACTTGTTGTATGAGGACATCCTGACAAAGTTTCATGTTTATGACACACAAGACTATTTTGACACAATATGACATTTGTTAGTTTTTAAATAAATTTATGAAAAAAAAAGAACAAACATCTTTGCCATGTGAGGTTCTATTTTAAAACTATTGGAAATACCATTTTGATAGTGTATTATTAGGGTTCCATTTTTTGATAGATATTGCAATCGATTCAATTTGAGTAAATTACAAAAAAATTGGGTAATTTTTTATTATCTTTTTATTACAATAATTATAGTTAAGTGTTCCTTTCTTTTAGCCCCCACTATAAAGATGTGTTACAAAATTGTGTCAAATTTCGTTCCCAACAAGGAAGGATTGTTTTCCATTTGTTCCCAACATGTTCCTTTTAAGTTCCCAATGGGTTCCCATCAATACCCTAATTTTTTATGATGGGATCACACAACATGGTGACTGAAAGGGTTTCAATTACCATCAAGGGGAAAATGATGAAGGGAAAAATAAACAAGGGGTGTGGGGGGAGGGGAAATAAATTATGGCAACTAAAAGGTTTTTGGTCACCATAGGTATGTGGCAACTGAAAGGTTTTTGGTCGCCATAGTTGCATGGCGACCAAATTTGATCGCCATTTGATGGCAATGACTAAATTCGGTTGCCATTGGACAACAATTATGAATTTTGGTCACCCATGGTGGATCAAGTTTGTGTTTGGTCGCCATCTGGGAATCATAAAATGGCAACCAAATTTGTTTTTAGCCATCTAATGGCAGCCTATTTTTGAAGAGGTTGTTGAAGGTATATAAGTTTTTAAATGCAACTTTTGATTCATTTTTTAGCACTTATGTTTTCATTTGGGTTTTGTGTCTTTGGTTGCCCATTTACAACCATTGTGTGGAACCTTGGGTGAGTTGAGGTGATCAAGTTCTTGGTGAAGGGTAATCTTTTTTGCATTTTGCAAAAAGTTTAGAACATATTAAAGTGTGATTTTTTGAGATTCTAATTGCTATTAACAATTAGTGCTCGGAAAGACTTTGGGTTTTTTGTTATCCAAGACTTCAATATTGTTGTTCAACGGACAATCAAGCAAACAACCATCAAGCGGACAACCATCAAATGGATAATCTGACCAAAACCTTCAAAACAAGTTATCCCACACATCATCTGGTACTTATCCCCCCAAACCTTTGAACAACCCACCCTTAACCATGCACAAATGAGGGGTTAAAGAAATTCCCAATGGAAAGAACACTTCATCGACACAATTTCGAAAGCGTCAAAAACTTGAAGATAATCATCCTAAACGAATTACCACATAATGATTCTAGGAAATTTTCATGACATTTTTCATGGAACACACAATGGCATACCTTGACGATGTTTTTATGAACAAGCAAGGAACTGGCATGGAGAAGTATAAGTAGGTCATGGAGCATAAGTTTTTCGCTGAATTAAATGGTTCTTTGCAATACATCGAACTTCAGAATTTCGAAAGGTTTCCAAAATGGTTTGAATGCAAATTTTCAGATGTACCCACAAACTTGTAATGGCTTGATGTCTTTTATTCACAAAAGGACAAGGTGCAGTGGACCACAGAGATGGCAAGCTTGTGGGAAAAAAATTCATGGTGGGCCAAATTCTTGAAGAATTGGTTGAAGAAGAAGGCGAGGCTTGCACCATGAATGGAAGAAGACGCTTGAAACCTTTTGGCCCAAATTGGAAGTTGTGGTGTGTTATGGATTCCAAACACAACAAATGTGTTCCCATTGTTAAGTGGAGATGATCAAGGTGCAAATCGAAAGATTCAATCACATTCCAAGCATGATTGAGTTGGTGGGGAAGACACCAAAGACAAATGATAAGTGAAAAACACGTGAACAATAATTAATGGAAGCCTTAGCATGCCCATGTGAACATCCAAGTGTCATCAAATTCTTTGCCATCCACATAAAAACCATGGAGGCATACACATTGTGGTGGAATGGGGGAACTCTTCAAGAAATGTTGGATTACAACATGAAGTACTTCCCCATTATGGATGATCGTACCTTATCACAGCAAGGGGGGCCGAATATGGAAGGGCGAACATGACTCGTCACCTTTAGGCAAAATCATGTGAAGTTGGTGTGGGCATTCATATACATTAAAAATGAAGTACATCATTGTGGAATTTTGCACAATGATTTGTCCAAGGACAACATTATGTTGCATTTTCTACCAAACAAACCAAATGTTGTGTACATATTGTGTGCGATTGGGGTGAAGTTGAGCACTTGTAAGAGGCGACACCATCATTGTGTGGGTTTGCAAAGGAGTAAGATGCCACCAATGCAAAGAAAGTGCATTGGTGGGTTGCCCCGAAATTGTTTTTTTATTTACAACGAATTAAAAACTACAAATTCCCCTTGACAAATGGCCAAGCAACATGCCACAACTTTAAAGATTAAAGGTTGGCAAATGTCATATGGGGTGAAGATTGGGATGTAGAATATTTTATGGACAATTCAACCAAGATGTCATTTGGGAAACTAATCCATCACATGTATGACAAATCCAAAGGCACAAAGAATTGTTCAACACCTTGTGCACACATTGATGGGGCCTCTATACAATTGGTTTTCATTCTTTTTTTGGAACTACTTACCAAGGTGAAATTATTGTGTTTATATTCATTATAGAGTATAGTAGTTTAATGAATTTTGACCCCCATGTAGTAGGTCTTTTTTTATATGAGGATTTTTGAAAGATGATATTTTGGTTTGTGTTGAGACTTGGGATTAATGATAGACTTGCGATATCTTGAAATTTTTTAAAAAAAAATTTAAAGGATTTTTTTTGAAGATTATATTTTTGCATGGTGAAATATTGGAATTTCCATAATTTTTTTTTACCTTAAGATATTCTTTAGTGTAAATGGCAAGACCATAATGTGACACATCGAAAAGAAGATGATCAAATTTTTTTGGTCACCAAGCATGTGGTAATTGAAATTTTCAATCATTGTAAGCTTGGTGATCAAAAATTTTGGTCATCACATGCTTGGCAACCAAAAAAATTTAGTCGCCAAACCTATAATGGCTGAAAATTTTTGGTCATCAAGTTTGCAACAATTAAAAGTCATTGAAATCCATTTTCACTGACCAATCACAATGGGGGTAGCTCAAGTGTTAACAAATATTTTCCTACATTTATTGTGACGGACGTGAATGATTCGTCAAAATGGACGCCAACATGACGCCTGATGCAAAATGGCCACATCACATTGATTTTGACAACCTTGGTTTTAATCCTTCTCTTTATCTCCTTGAACTCAAGCTATTGCTTGCCCTATTACTTCTCTTTCTCCTTGAGCTCCTTGTGCTTTGATTCTTTTCTCCCCATGACCCCCCCTTTCCCAGTTTTCTTGGGTATTATTCAGGTATGTAATGTTGCAGCCTTGTTTCAACATGCCCGTTTGCAAGCATCGTACATTTTGTCCTTGCCCTAACCTCTTTCTAGGTTTTTGTAGAAATGATATAATTACCACCTGTATCCCCGACTCAATTAGCTCTACAAATAGCTTGAATGTTGCAATGAAACCTTTCTCCTATTGCTTTGACTTGTGTTGTAGACCAAGCTCTATTAAAGGATACTCTTGCTTCTTTTTCAACATGTTTCTTTGTTGTTCGTTCTATAACATTTAGTAACTTGACTACTTGCATGTCCTTTCATTCCTTTTTTTCCTTTTTATGGCCTTTCTAATGTATTATATAGTTTTTTTTTTGGGTGGTGTTTTGTCGCATAATCTCCAAGTATTCAATTATAGTCACAACTTATGATTTGTTATAATCAACTAACAATTTTGTCCTTCTTATTCTCCTTGCAAGTAAGCTCGGTAGTGACAACAAATGGGCAAGATGAAAATGAAGTGGAGCAATAGAGCTTTGAGAATATGGGACTTAAGATTTAGGAACTTAAGAAAAATCAGGTAGATTTATAGCTCTTCCATTACCTTGATCTCATGTTCTTATTATTGAAAGCCCAACTTCATTTCAAGGTTGTTAGACATAGAACTTTAGTCCTTTATTTTTATTCCATCAGGATTTTAGTTTTTTGCATTTATAACATTTTGGTTTCATGCTCATTAACTCATTAGCAACATCCTCTCCCCATTGTGGGCTGTCATTTCCTGCATCATCTAATTTCCCAATGTCTTTATTTAAATGATTATTGTCTTTTCTTATTGTATACAAACTATTAAATCTAGTCTTATCATCCATAGCCCTAGGATTTAATGGCCAAATCCTTGTTGCCCTAAACCCATTCAATGTGTTTTGTTTAAACAAGGATGGTCAAGTGTTTTGTCAACCCAACTAACTGGTGTTACCTTGTTTGTCTCTAGATGGTTGTTTCTAATCATGCTTTTATCTTTTTCTTTCCTGAAGGTAGATTTGAATGGTTTGAAATAATTCACATCTAGAGGCTATAATGCATGATAGGTGTGGGTAGGCAAAGCGATTGTCAAAGACACAAAAATTCACAAGAACAAAAGCTAAAGGAAAGGTTTAAGTCTAACTTCCAAACAAGGAACAAGACAAGATTATGTGATTAAAAAACAAAAACATAAGAACTAAGAACAAGAACATGAAATGTGCAAAACAAATGTGAAAATGGATCTTTATTATGTTAACATGTGTAAACATGAACATGAAAAAAACATGACAAGGTTATGATGCAAAATCATGCCTAAGATTGATGTTGAATAGATTGAAACAAATGAGGGGTCCTACTCCTATTTATACCCCTTTCGGGACTTAGTTCAAGGAAGTTTCAAAGGAGGTTTCTATGTGTGCATTAAGTAAAGAAGCTTCTTGGGAACCTTCCTAATTTGGAGTCAACTATGAATTAACTGAAACTTAATTGAAAGTTAATTCGGATTTAACTAGGATTTAACTAAAAGTTATTTAAAAGTTAACTCAAAATTAACTAAGAATTAATTAAAACTTAATTAGGATTAACTAAAAGTTAATTTGGACTTAATTGAAAGTTAATTGAAACTTAATTGGAAATTAATTAAGACTTAGCTATGAGTTATGGATGAACATTATGGATGAATTCCATCTATTGGAGGATGGTGTTTAATGTTTGCATCCATCATAGTGACCGTATCCAAGCCAAACTATGATGCTTACTTTATAGCTTCTAGAGTGACATATGAACCATGCCCGTTTAGGATAAGTAAATGGTGATTAGATTGGGATATACCACCAAGGACTAACTTGATAAAAAATGAGAGGAATTCCTTGAATAAAAAACAAGTCATCCATGCATTTTTTTGCATAGTCATACATGTTCCAAGTTTACAATGTCTAATGTAATTGTTTTTAATGTTTTCACCTTTGAAAATGTAAAATCTCAGTAAAAAACCTCCTACAATGTTGACAACAACATTTATTGTTAACCATTTTCGGGATTTAAGAATAATGTTGTATGCCTACAACACTATTATTAAAGCCAACATTCTAATTCCTAATTATCGCCTGACTTAGATACCTATTTCATTTGAGTTCCATTTGTGAGATGTTGAGTGTTTCTATTGATCATATAATGCTTGGGGGTTTTTGTAAAATGAGCTATAGGATTCACTTGTGAGTCCTTGAGCTCTGTAGACCTCTAGTGCCCCTACAAGTTGAATTGTTAATTTTGGATGCTTATGTTTGAACTAATATCACCATGAATATCAAAGAATCCCATCCTTGAACGGTGTAGGGTGGATATGTGAGTTTTGATTGGGTTCACACTTTGGCCCCAACAAAAATATACCTTGGGTTTTCCTGAAATCAAACCAAGACCAAAGAAATTTTGTTAGTTCTAGATATGTGTCAAAAGAATGTTTTAAAATCTTGAAAGTTTCAAAGATTAAATCATAAAAATTTGAGAAGTTTGCCTAGACAAAATTCTCATCTATTGTTATTGTGCAAGTTGTTGGTGTGAATCTGAAACCACAATTCAAATAAGCTTGGGGGAACTTACGAGATCCTAATCTTCTAATAGTTTTTGGTTGTTTTGGCATGTTTGTAGATAGCCAATGGTGGCATAAAAACTTCTTATACCTTTCACTATAAAGCTTGTTTATAATAGTAATCTTGCACTCATCATTTGTCTCCTTTACCTTAACCTTTATGTTTTGCACACATTTTTTTCCTTTGTTTATTTATTTACATGATTTTACACAATTTTATGACTTGTAAATGTATTTTTTAAACGCTTACACTTCAACAATTTACACAACATTAGGTCAAGTTGCATGATTGTACATTAAAACTTACACATCAATCAACATTATCCACTAACACTTAATGTGGATGAAATTTATACAGTTACATGATGTGTATATCATAAACCGTGGTCACAAACAACAACCATTTAGACTTCAGACTCTTGTTGGAATGTGATATAGATCTGGATCCGACACCTTGTTTCCTACTAAAAACAAAAGTCTAATCATATAATTGTTTCATTAATTGTCTTTCTTGACACGTAAGGTCTGATTTTCTTAGTGGTCAACAAATATTGTTTTGAAAATGGTATTGGAGGTCATTTGATAGCTTTTATTTGGTTGTACAATAGTAGTAAAACACAAATTATGTTCTTGAGTCAGGATGGTTCTAAAAGTATGATCACACTTAGGGTTAATTTCAATGTTGGGTTAATGATAAAGATGGTGTTGGCAATCATTGTTAACAAATATCAAATTTTTGGAAAAAAGTAGATTTCAAAGCCAAACATTGATGTTAAAGTTTCAATAAATGAAAAATAAAGTCAATGTTTTGCATGCATTTTTGATTATATATTTTTTTCTCTCACAAAAAGAAAAAAAATCTAATATCTTTGTAAGTGTGAACTAGATTACAAACTTCAAAATGATAACTTAATATTAATTATTAATTAACATCATGTGTGGTGAAAAAATGTTGAAAAAATAATGTTTAGAAGGTTAATTGGAACTTACAATTTTATAAGTTGTGGTATTGATTTGTGACTCTTTGTTGATATTACTCAATCATGTTATAGTTGCAAACTCTAAACACCAAGTGTAACTATACCTTAAATGAAACTAGATCTCGTATCTAAATCAGACTAGGTTTGATATTCTCTTGGAAAACATTAAACATCTTTGAAGTTTGAACTGTTTTAGTTTCATCTATATGAAGAGACATTTATCATTTAAAAAAAACAAACAAATTGACACTACATGTACTGCTCCTTGCAAGCAGTTTTAAACCCATAATTTACTTAGCTAAAGGATCGAGTAGCAAACCAAGTAGCCAAGATT
>Ga0116229_10006563_pt1 | contig 18671 bp, 18 predicted proteins | sample S1TSphgellanicum_3_FD_87313 | JGI IMG/M metagenome (GOLD analysis project Ga0116229, IMG submission 87313) | Host-associated microbial communities from peat moss isolated from Minnesota, USA - S1T2_Fc - Sphagnum magellanicum MG | ecosystem: Host-associated > Plants > Peat moss > Unclassified... | reverse complement strand
GGCGTGTTGGAGCTCCGGGATGGGACTAGGAAGAGTTGACAAGCTTCACTCACTCACACGGGCCTGCACACAACCCACACAAAGTGGTTAGTGCATAGTTGGAGCACCCTTGGTGCTAGGACTCACCACGGGCAACACGGACACACAAGATTCACCACGGCCCGGACTTGGGGGAAGCCACCACCTTCCCCCTTATAGTATACTCTGTGGCTGGCCACGGACCCTACATCCAAATGGCTTTTCTCTCCCGGGACTCCTGAGTGGGAGTCCCGAAATCCCGCCAGCTAGGACTCCCAAAACTTTGGAGCCCCATAACTTTGCGAGCAGACCTCCGATTAAGGTGCGGTCTAAAGCAAAGTTATAGCTTTCGTCGAGAGCTTTCCAAAGATATGTGGCACGCCCCCTGCAGCTAAGTAAATCAGGCCTATTCCTGACTTTTTGTGGTCGGGAGTCAAACTGGCAATTTGACTCCCGTCCCTTCTTTTGGCCATAATTTACGTTTCAGATGTCCAAATGAGCAATGCGAACCCACTTTAGACATCTACGTTCCAAGAGCTTTCCATTGATATAAAGAACGCCACAAGCCATTAGGTTTTGACCCCTACAATTGCTCTTTGAAGTTCCAGGGGTCCACCGGGACTCCATCTCCCAAAGTGGGAGTTGCCTTGGGAGTGTGAGGGTTCATTCCTTCATACTCCTTCACACTTTCTAACACTCCCGGAAGTTTGTGATGTGGCTTCTTCTTCTTACTTTGACTTTCGAACTTCCTCTTGGCTTACACCCTTGCAAGCCCTTTGCCTTGGTTGCAAGCCCAAGGCTAGGGTTGCGACACACATGGTGAATTTGAGGTTCAAAATTCTAAGCTCTTTCTTCAAGCTCCTCATCTTCATGTTCTTTTCAATAGTAAAGAGGTGAAGTTGATCTATACCTTGGTACTATTTCTTTTCTTTATAAGTCTTTGTTCTTTTTCATACATTATAGCATCAAGTTTTATTGTTGCATTAAAGTTTTGTTGCTACATTAGACTTGGTTATTCCAGTGTAACTCTTTGTCGAACTTCAAATTTTTGATTCTTTCATCTAAATTCATCATGTGAGTCTACATTTTTAATCTAACGTTCTTTTTTCCTAGAGTTTTGTTGCAAATTATTGGTATGCCTTTGTGTTTCACCAATTTGCATTTCACAAGGAATTATTGGTGCTACTTGAGGCGTTTTGTGGCTTGCAAGTCTTTTTTTTGTCCATGGATGTCTCTATTTGGATTGAGAAATTTTTTAGGTGTTACAAATTATTGATATATCTGATTTACATTCAAATTGTTGTTGATGGCAATGCCATTTTCCACTTGTTCATGCACTATAACCTTATTTAATTGTCTCCTCAAAATTCTAGTTACAATTATATTTTCCATCTGTACACATTTTAATTCAAATCTAAACAAACTTTTTGCATTAAAACAAAATCCTCATAGTTAGCTACTTTACTTAGATCTACTTCCTAAACAAAAACTTATAATTAAGATTTGAAGAAAAATGCAAAAAATGAAACTAAAGTTCACTATCAATTTTTAAAAACAAAAATTATAGCAATAAGACATAAACAACATTTAGAATTTCAATCTAAATTCAAGCCTTGGGATGGTTGCTAAATGGTAAATACATAATCTCTATCCTATATTTTAATGTAATTCTAGACTAAAACATATCATGAAACTAATACTAATAAAATTTTCTCATTCATATCTATTCATATTTAGATTTAGAACTTTAATCTAGTTATGAAAATATGAGAAAAACACTAAACAACAAATTTGGGTATGGAATTGAAGCTTTTCCAAAAAAACAAAATATTTTTGTTTCATACTCCCACAAAATTCAATGCTCTACAATGAATAATCCTCCTTTCATTCTTTTCCTTCTTCCAATATATAACCATCTTAAAAAAATAGTCCTATGATCTATTCAAATTCAAATAGCGACAAAAATTATATAATCCAACTAATAATTCCTAAAACAATAACTAAGTAAGTAGAAATATACTAATTAACTATCACCATGAGTAATTCCTCCTTTGACAAGTTTCTTTGGCATCTTATGTTGTTTTCAAGGTTACAAAGTTTGGGAACACAACATGATTTAGGAATGTGCCATATGGACATTTCTTGTCTATATATGTCATTGAAACTTTGCTTTCTATCCATTTTTAATAATTGGCTTGGCATTGGGTGGATAAGTTAACATTTCCATTCATAGTAGCAATATGATGGATATAAAATGCAATGGATGAAGTATAACCTCTAAGTTAAACAATGTAAAACTCAATTTGGACTTATAAATATGCAAAGGATACAAACAATGGTCCATGTTGTGGCATTTAAAAAGTCTTTCATTTTATATGTGCAATAATTCATGTTTATGGGTGAGGATTGGGTAATAATTAACATTGTATGCTAGATGTGGTAAACCTTGTTAGAGGCCCAAAGTGAGGGAATAATTTAAAATGTATATTGCATGTGATAAATGCTGGTAATGGCCCAAATAGTGCGCCGATTTGGGCCTTTACCAAAGTTTGTTACATTTAACATACAACTTTAATTATTCCCAATCCCTACCCATAAACATGAAAAATTGGACAAAATAAAATGAGATTATACTTGAATGCAACAACCTTGGCCAATCAAAAATGATAATTTCTTATACTGGCTATATTAGAAAACATTATATCCTCAACATATTTAAAGGCCCAAATTGAATTTCACATTATTTTGATTGTTTAATTTGATCCAAAATATAATGTATAGGCCATTTTATTAATGAAAACCTAACAAACGCCAATAAAAAAAACACCCAAAAAAGGGGGAAAGAAAGGTACAAGATGGATGGATGCAAGTCTAGGAAGAAAAAAAAACCACCAATGAAGGTGGACCACAAGGGGAACATGAACAAATCAAGTACTCAAACCCCCCTAGTTGCAAGGAACATATTAGATAATAAGAGGGGCAGAACATCTGAAAGAACACTTAGCCTAGAAAAACCCTCACTTAGAATAACAACACACCTTGAAATAGAAGCCGCTTGCACTCATTTTAATACCATTGACACCTTTTGCCTATAAAATGAACGCAAAATTAAAAAAGGAGGGCCTCCAGAGCTTGTGGCATTCCATGTCATGTTGGCACATTGATGAGAAAACTATCAGCTTGTTGATGCAACACCCAAATTTTTATGGTTAGAGGGAGAAATTGGTCCATTGGGTATCGATTGTGATAAAGGTCGTCTTTAGTTTGGGTTGCAATTATAGTAGTGACCTCATGAGATGCCCCCAAAACCAAATCTGTTCGAGTGGGGTTAGTGATGATGATGTTAGCCAACGTTTGAATGCCATACATCGAAACCACAATGTTGACCTGTTGACGCAAAGATTAAAGAATGGGCAGTGGAAGAACGTGGGTCTACTCACATAAAATGTGAAATCCTGCATCCTTCTCAATAAACACAAAGGCATCTTGCATAACATCATGGGAATCTATCCTTTCCCCACCATGGACGTAATGAAAAAGTTGGATCCCAATAGGGTCCAAAGGTTGACCATAAATGCAATGTGACAAACCAAAGGTTAAGAGGTGTGGGAGGCCTAATTGAATGCATAACGCAGTGGAGAAATCTTTTAAAATCAATTGAAAAAAGGATCATTGGGTGAGTAGACAACCATGCATTTACACCTAGCCTTGCATAAGACCTCAAACAATTTTGATGTGAATCAAAAGGCAAAAAAAAATGATGTTAGTAAAAGAATGGTCATGCTATTTTTAAAATATATTTTTCTGAAATTATTTTGCTGCTTTTTTTGCCAACTGCTCAAAAGGGGGGACATGCCATCGCCACTAGGGGAAGAAGTTCTTGCACCAATTTCAAATGGGCTTAGAAGGATAATGAACTTGAATTGTTCCTTCCTATTGCATCCAATAAGAATGGGAAAGAGTCCAACAAGAATTCAGAGGTAATGATGGGGGCAACAAGAGCTTAATTCCCTAGATAGGTAGTTGGAGTAATGTCCTTTGTAAAAATGAAGTGTAACCCTCCAACTATAAATGGGGAGACAAACTTGTTGTCGAATTAGGGAATTTTAAGGGCATTTAATATAATTCTAGCCCAAAAGCTTTTCAAAAACTCTTGACTGAACCAAATTGAAAGTGGTAAATTAGTTTTGAAAACCTGAGAAAAGGGCAAAACAATGGAGTAGATAGGAAGGCTTTTGAACAAAACATTAAAAGAGGATCCAAATGATACATGGACATCCCCTAACCTCGAAAGCTCATCAACATGATGAACATCTTCATCTAAAGCCTTTTGCAAAAAGGATAACGAGAAGAAATCAAAACCAAATGGGACACCCAAGATCTTATGTCATCATTAGGGCAACAAAGATCAATTGGGAGGGTGAACCCAAGAGGCAAACCATAAGGGGCCCAAGCCGAACTCTCGCAAGGTTGAACGATTAATCCCATAGAAGTCAATTCTAGAAGACAAAATGATCAAAGGCAAAGGGAACAAGATGGGCAAGGTTGAGGATGTGGTTGTCATCAACCAAGGAAGGGAAAAGACATGAGGGGGAAATGCTTGAAGAAGATGAAAACATGAAAATGAGTGAGTGTAGAAAAGGCCCAACAAAAGGGTCAGCTTGATGTGTGCCCACAAATGAAAAGGTGACAGACAAATTTCTTGGTGGGGATTAATGATTAATGAACAAAGGAAGTTAAAAGACACAAAAGGAATGAACAAATGGGAAATGCTAAGACAACTAATTTCTTGCAATTTGAAGGTTTTGGAAGATGGTTTCATGTAAGATGGTGTTGAAAATGTTCATTACATTTACTTGAAGCACCACCCAATTGGGGTGGACATCCAAAACGGCTTGAATACCATGGACCACTACTTTGCAACCACCCCTAACCGCCCCACCAAATTGATGTGGTAATAGGTGAAAAAGAACATGTTGCGAAACTGTACACATAAAGCCTTACTAAACAATCAATAAAATGTTTCACCCATTGTAATTGATCAAAATGCCACATGAAGTTTGGCCAAAGCTAGAAGCTTAACACCCCAAGAATGCGAGCCACGGATTGTGGGATGCGGCTAACGACCACATGGGAATTCAATTGATAAAGCTGAATGAAACCACTAGCTGAATCCTTGAAGTTGAAAAAATCCCGAAAATGCTTAAAAATTATGCTTGACAAATCAGTTGTTGGTCCAAATCAGACATGTGCAAGAAAATTGACCTTTATTTTATTGCTTTGGGTAAGGATCTTTTTAGGAGTTGGAACTTCATGTCAACAATGAGACCCCACTTTCATGAGAAGGATCTAGTAAAGGAAAGCCCTTTATTGAAAGAAAATTCTTTATATATGTAAGAAATACATTATATTTGTGAATAGCCTACATAGAAAAGAGGAGGAATCTTATGATACTCTTTAAGAATGGAACAAAATTAAACCTATTGATAGGTGTAAGAATCTTTCCTTAATATGCCTTGTGATATACATATGTTTATGTTCATGATAACATTCACATTGTGCTTTACTATGGGTAAAGCCCATAGGTGCAAAACATTCTCAAAATGTGAAGGCTAGAAATCACTATCATCTTGTCCTAGGTCTCTCATTTTTAAAAACCCGCTATACCTTGGGTCTTTGACATCTACACAAAGATTAACAACTCTTCTTCAAGGTAACCTCATTGGTGTGGCAACTTGGTATGATTATGAACACCTTGCCTTGTTTGAAGCTCCTTGCACCATTATTGGTATATAAGAGTGCATATTTTTCTATTTAATTTAAAGCCTAACTCCACTCTTGTTTTCCAACCTTGATCAAAACTTAAGCCCAATGAAAGGATGTGACTAGTGTTAGTTGGGTACCCAGTTTGGTCGGATAGAATTGTTGGTCCTAGTTTTAGTTAGTAAAATCCAAACCAAAATTGAATTTGATTTTTGGAATAAGAATTGGGTTTAAAAATTGGATCCAATTCTAAAATTGGAATTGAACCTTGATTCAGTTTAGGAACTAAAATGAGAACTGGAATTTTTGAAACTATTGTTTTGCAAAAAAAAAGTTTGAAACCAGGGGTTAACTAATAGTTAATTAACAGTTTTAGACCAAGTTATCTGAATTATTGTTTTTTTCAAGAATTGGACCAAAATTGAACTCAAGGTTTTAAAGTTTTTTTTTATTGTTAATAAAAATAAAAATGAATTCATTTAAAATTTAAAAATTCTATTAAATTTATAATTAATAAATTAATAAATTAATATATTTTGTGGACTTGAAATTGAAACCATTTTTTCAAATAAATAATTGGAACTGGAGGTTCTTCATAAAAGTTAAAAACCACCCACCATTAGGTTGTCTTAACTTGTGACTGATGTCATTTTATTTTATTTGGTTGCCAGAACCAATGCAACAAGGTTTTTGTGAATCTCTTTTAAAACACCACAAAAGGTATTAATAACAAAAAAATTTGAATTTTTTTTGTTAAATTTCAAAGATTTTTTTCCCATATACCTTGGTTTTTATGATAAGTTCCACTAGGTAGCCAATAATATAAATGATCTTAAATATGAGCTTGGTTAAGACACAAATGTTCATGTATGTGTGTTCAAGCATGTAATTAGAATTAATGATGAATGGCAAGAGGTGGCATTATAAACTTGTTTAATTATATGTTGTAGGACAAAACATTTCAATGGTGAAACAACTATTTATAGAATCATCCTGATTACAATTTTCAAAAATTGGAATTTTTTTTTTGCAATTGTTACCATACAATACAAAATGATGAACAAGTCCACATGAAACTATTGTCGTAACCCCACTTTGAGGGAAGTGTGAAGTTGCCACTCACACTCCCGGAAATGGGACTTGGGAGTCCCTCGGGAGTCCCGAAAATTCAGAGCGCGATTGCAGGGGTCAAAATACCTCACATTGAGGTGTTCTTTATATCATTAGAAAGGTCTTCAAGTGTAGATGTCCCAAATGGCCTCGTATGAGCCATTTGGACATCCGCAGCATGTTATGGTCGAAAGAAGGGCCGGGAGCCAAATTGGTAGTTTGACTCCCGACCACTAAAAGTCAGGAATCGATCCGATCCTAGGGCATGCAGGTGAAGTGTGACACATCGTTGGAAAGCTCTCGAGGAGAGCTACAACTTTGCTTAAAACCTTGTCCCAATCCGAGGTCGAGGTGAGAAGTTATGAACGCCCAAAGTCCCGAAAGTCCAAATCGGGATAGTTTCGGGATTCCACTTTGGGAGTCCTGGGAAAAAGTGCCATTCGGATGCAAGTGCGGCAGTGAGACGCAAAGAATACTATATGGGGGAAGGTGGTGGCTTCTCCCGAGTCCGAGCCGTGGTGAGTCAAGTGAGTCCAAAGTTGCTCGTGGCTTGTCCCAACACCAAAAGTGTGCAGAATGAGTTCTAACCAACTTGTTGGTTGGTTTTGGATGCAAGATTGAATAATTAAGTAGTTTGTCCCTCTTCCTAGTCTAATCCCGGAACTTTCAGCACGCCCTTCTCACCCCCCTTTTAGTGCTGGAAGCTGAGAACGTGCCCCAAGTCCTTCCCAATTCCGCAACTTGAGCAAGTTAGTCCCAACTTGGGACTAACCAAGGACTTAGGAACGTGTCACCTGTGCACAATTAAACAAGGGCCTACCAAACATGTGGAGGAACACTATGAGCGTTTCTTGCACCATACAAACACCACATGTACCATAAAGGTATGTGCATTAACACCCACAAATTTTGTAAAGGGCTTTAAACCATCCTGCAATATTCATTAACATCATTAATTTTTCCATTATTATAATTTGAATCACCTACATGGAATTTAAAGATCACCCAAAAATATTTTGGTTATAAAGATTTCAAATCGAGAGATTATTGTCAATGAAGGTAGAAGCACATTATAGATGAACCAATTTTGTCCAAATTAAGTGATGTATAACAAATATCATAATAAACACGAAGATAAAATCTTGATGATATTATTTGACAATCTTAAACATAAAAAAAAATTTTAAAATGTGAATGATAACATGAATTTAATTTTGATCCAATGGTTAGATGAAAATAATTGAATAAAAATTAATGCACCCCCAAACTCCTTGATAGATTTAAATGCGAATCTAAAGGTGAAAATAACAGAAGAAGAAGAAGTTGAAGCATGTTCCTTAAATTGTAGCATTTCAAGGGTAAAGGGGCGTGTTGGAGCTCCGGGATGAGGATTAAGACTAGTGACAAGTGGGTCAATTATTCACATGGACCTGCATAAACCAAACAACAAGTTGGTTAATGTGTAGTTGGAACATTTTTGGTGCATGGACGAGCCACATGCATACACGGACTCATAAGACTCACCACAGTTCGGACTTGGAGGAAACCACCACCTTCCCCCTTATAGTATTCTTTATGCTTGGCCATGGGGCTTGCACTCAAATGTCATTTTGTCCTGGGACTCCCAAGTTGGGAGTCCTGAAATTCTCGAAATTGGGACTTTTGTGATTATGGAAGCCCATAATTTTTTGTGCAGACCTCCGATTGAAGTGAGGTCTAAAGCAAAGTTGTAGTTCTTGTCCAAAGCTTTCCAACAATATGTCGCACGCCACCTGAACGTAATTAAATCAGGGCGATTCTTGACTTTTCGTGGTCGGGAGTCAAATTGGCAATTGATTCTTAGCTCTTCTCTTGGCCATAACTTGTGTTTTAAATACTCAAATGCAATGTGCGAGCTCATTTCAAACATCTATGTTCCAAGAGCTTTCAAATGGTATAAAGAAGTTTTCAATGTAATGAGTTTTGACTCCCTGCAATCATTCTTTGAAAATTCGAAAATCCATTATGACTCCAACTCTCAAAGTGGGACTTGGAATGTGTGAGTTCATTTCATCACACCTTCTTACACTCCCAAGAGCATGAAATGTGATTTTTAAATTTCATTATCGGCCTGTATCTTTGCAAGCCCTTGCCTTAGTTGCAAGCCCAAGGCTAGGGTCATAATAAAAACAATGTACATATAATATATAACGTATTATTTTTCAACAACCATAAAGTTTCATCTTTGTAATTCACAACATATTATCAAACAAAAGGAAAAAAAAAAAAAAAAAATGTCCACCTACAAAATCTCTTTCTTTTTCATATTGTGTTAGTTTAATTTGTTTTAAAATAATTATTATACATTTATTGTTCAAAAAATTATTATTATTTTTAGTGGATTTTCAATTACAAATTTTAAACCTTGAAATGATATTAGATTCCATTTTTGTATATCAATATTATTCATCAAAAAATTTAGCCAACAATTTCGTTAACCATCCTAATTTTGAAATATATATACAAATTTTCAAACTTTGTAACATATATATTTTTTGTCACAAATATATTCTATACATTCAAGTTTTTCAATGTTTATCGGATTTATAAAAATAATTAACTAATTTAAATCTAAGACTAATCAAATATATTTAAAACGAACAAAAATAATCCAAGATGTGATGTTTATACATTGTAAAAAAATTAATTGCAAAAAGATTATATGCGTGACCCCAATCTTTGGGGGCCCATAGTATGCTTTCACCCATGAACAGAGACAACCAAAAACATGATCTTAAACCCTAAAAGACAGGCAAAAGATTGAAGAGCAGTTGGAACAATATAGCAGTCAGACACATGTGCACCTTCAAAAAACAACTTATGCTATTGACCCAGTACCACAACATCCTGCATATGTTTGTCAGCTCCCAGACGAGCGTGGAGGTCAATGTTCCATTAACCAACATCCTGAGCTTCTGTCATAAGTTTATCTGTAACAGGAAGGACACTCTCAGCCATGATGCTGGCTGACTACTTTGACAAAATGTAAAAGAGAAGGAGATGACCAAACAAAGCAAGGAGAAAGAGGAACACAAAGAGGAAAAAAAACCAAAATAGAACCAAGCAGGGAAAGAGCAAAATAAGAGAGAAACAAGATGCAGAACCAGCTAAGTAGAGCACAAAAACACATTGCTGACATTCTCATTTGCTTGTATTCTGCATCACTAGTTGGAAGTTAGGAGGAGTTTAACAGGTGCATAAGAATGTAACACACTATTGATGACCAGTGAAAGTAGAACAAGAAAAATGCATTAATGCTGAGACTTCCCAGAATTTCAACCCAGACTAATGATACTGGTCACTTCTGCCTTGTACTACTTCTCTTCACTGCATTATGACAACATCAAAACCGAACATCTCAAGAAATATTCCTCAAGAATTGAAGCTTTGTAATGGGGATGATACACCCTAAACCTCCTAAAACCTGAATCCTAAACTTGACATTGCTCCAGCCTGAGAAAGGAAGAGAGGGTGAGAGATAACATTAGAGAGCAGGATGAGAGGGACTAAAATTTTGCAGAATGGCTAGCGCAACCATGGAGTCAAGCTTGATTGAGGATGTGCAGATGTGTTGTGAAGGTGCAGCAGATTATCTGTTTCCGTAAATGGTAGACCATACTCATGCAACCAGCTTGCCATAACCTTTGTGGTCATAGACTGACTCACATGCACAGCTTGGAGAAACAAGAGAGAAAAGAAATGAACTTTACATTTCAAAACCCTCAGTCATGGTCCTACTCTGCTGCACCTATCCAATGGAAAAAAAAAACCACAGGTTTGAATGAGAATCTCTTTACCATCAATTTCAGAGAAAAGTCTCAGCTCAATAACATACTACCCTTGTATAAAGCAGCTGCCTCTGGGCTTCCTTGAACAAATTTTTGCACAAACTCTTTCTCTGACATCTTCAAGAGAATGGAGAGGAAATTTGCATCTTTCTTCTTCAATAAATCCAATGACTTGAGAGACTCCAAAACACGATGGCGAGGTTTGATTTTGGCCTCCAGACTGGAGGTAAGAAACTGAGGGTACTTCATCATCTCTTTCTTGGAGTAGCCCATGTTGTTGACCAGAAACTCAAGCTTGCTGAGAATGCCTTTCTCACTCTGGTTCAAAATGCTTGGTTGCCTGAGAACAATCTGTTCAGCTTCTTCAATGGAACATTGCAACGCTTCTGCAAGAAAATCCCGTCTCTTATCGATGCTTTCAGCAGTTCTGAACAAGACATTAGGTTGTTTCTTCAGCATCTGGCTTGCCGCATCGGTCATCCGAAAACCAAACCCGACAAGACGATCTACACCTGCCTTCAAGCGACGGGTACTAACATCTGCGCATGGACCTCTGACTAGTAACGACGCCTTCAAGCCTTTGCTGCGTAAAAAATCCGCTCTCCTTGACAGATTGCCGAGAGATCTTCCCAGAACAGCCGGATGTGTTGTGAGCAATTGAGCTACGCTTTCGCCTCCTGTGGCTTCGCTCTCCAGGAAAGCCGTTTTCTTCTTGAGATTGTTCTCAAGGTTGTAGCTAAAGATGCGAGGGAAAGCTGCAATCACGCTTCCAATCCGATCCCTCTTGAAACCAGAGCTTTCCAGGAACGTAATCTTTTGCAACATACCTTGAAGGCTGCGATCGACAACGAAAGGGACGACGCGGCCAAGGTCTTCATCTTTCAACCCTAGATCCTTCAGAAACTCCACCTTCGGCTTCAAGCTGTGCTCTATACTGCGACCGAAAACTGCAGGATCCGATGAAATGAGCTTGACGAGGCTCTTCCTTCTAACTCCCGCCGAGTTTTCTAGAAACGACACTTTCTCTCTCACGTTGTCGACGCTGTATCCTTGGATCCGTGGTACCAGCTTCTCGATCTCTTCCTCTCTAAGGCCTAGTCCTTTCAACATCTCAACCTTGGGCTTGAGACTGGAAACCTGGTGCTCTGGAGTGGAGCTAAAGAATGCGATACCTGAGGACGATGACGAAGAAGAAGAAGAAGAAGAAGTCGATGAACAAACCGTCCTTCCTCGATTTTCTTCTTGTTGCTGAAATCTCCATGCAGATGGAGATGAGTGGTGCGATAAAGCTTGAAACCCTTGCCACCAGTTGCGCATCCCTTGCTTCCTCACCACCACCGACCTCATCACGGCATCCATCGCCCCCCGCAACACAAGCAGAAGAGGAGAAACACGCTCCACGCTTTCTTTCTCCTCTCAAGCTCTGTTTGGTGTTGCATGAAGACTATTAGGGTTTATTAGGGTTCTGTTTCTTTTCAGCAATGACATGAGGAGCAGAAGGAGCTTCTTCTATGCTTCGGTTTTTTCCTCTCTTTGACTGTTGCGGCGCTTCTTCCACGCGGTATGTTCTTGACGTGTCGTCGTCTCTCTCCTTATGTCATTTTCCACTGCACATACTTTGCTTGCTTCTTGCCATCCGTTGCATGTTTCATCTCTGTGATGTGTGAACAAACTCATGCACTTTTGAACCTACTTGGGATAGCAAAAGCAGTTTCTCTGTTTTCTGTGATGATTTCGGCGTTGTTGTAAGTAAGAGAGAAAACTCAGAGAGAGAAGTTGCAAACTGGCAAAGGGGGCCAATACGGCATAGCCTATTGGTCTCTTTACTGGAAAATGTCTCTACAGCGTGTGAGCACCTGGAATTTGATTCTTACATTTTGTCGTCCGATGTGTGTCTACCAGTGCAGACGATATCTGATGTACTTGTGATCCATGGTAGTGTCTCATTTTATAGGTTCTGTGTCTGTGTTGCCATTAGCAGGTTAGTATCCTTATAATTGAAATTTTAGTTACTTGGCAGCTCTGTTACTCAGTGTAAGGACCTTGCAAATCTGTGGGTTGTTGCATGTAGAAGCAACCTCACAAGTGTGGATTCTCTTGCAGGCTGTCAGGTCTATGGATCCATCCTGCTTTTGGAGGATGGGGAAGGAAGATGAGTGGGACACTGGAGGCTCATGTAAACAGGTTCCATGACTCCACCATGAGGCAAGAAGAGACACCAGATATGATCTACTGGAACATAAAGCATGCCCTTTTCCAACCAGCAGAGAAGGAGATGATTATGCTCATCCACTTCGGCCTTCATGATTGGCACAAAGAAGATGCATAATGCTCAATTTTATGTTGAGGTGGGTGACCTTCCTTGGGGAGCACGATCTTTGTTTTGCAACTGCGTAGCTGCGATTTACTCCTTGACTAGCTAGTTGTTTCTTCTCTCAATCAGTATAGCACAATTCTCTGTGGCAATACAAATGCTTGATCACTGATAAAAGAACATTGCAAAATATTTCTGCAGCAATTAGGCTCACCTCTAGAATCTTGATTCTGTTAGAAGGCCTCAAATTCATTAGATCATGAAGTCATTATACTACCAGGGTGGTCACTTACTGTTGTTGACCCATTACTTGGACTGATGTGGCAAATTTGTAGTTACAAATGTCATGTTTGGGTGTGAGCAGGTGATGGAGGTGGTCCAATCTCTGGGTGGAAATAGGAGGTCAATGATGTACCCAGATGAAATTGAAGAAGAGCAGCAAGAGAGAGATAGGCACAACGAAATCAACAAGGAATTCAGAGTCTTTGTAAAGAGGATGACAGAACTTTGGGATCACGCTCTGTGGTGGGAACTAGACTTGGAATTTGACATTCCTTTTTGAGATCTTGGATTTCATGGTGTACCAAACATATCTTCTGCTTTTATTGTGCCTACAGCGAACTGTTTAGTTGAGCTCATTGAGACACCATTTCTTGTCATTAGCTCAAATGATATTGATTCTTGAGGTTGATCCTCCTATCATTGCTCTGTGCTTTTGGTCATATACCTTTTCACTTGCTTTTCAAGTGGAAGATTTATTAGGTTCTTCTTGAGTCTGATATTCCACTTGGATGTGTTTGCTGCCAGGACCTGGAAAAATTCATTGAAGATGGTGGCTGGGAGTTTCTCAATATGGAAGCCAGTGATTCCAAATCAGATAAGTCTGAAGAGTCTGATTAAGGCTTGAACCATCAAATGTTGAAATTGTATCTGAATTGGAGGATGATGATTCCAAGGAAGAATCTGTTGTAGAATCTGAGGAAGACGTGGTAAAGATTTATCTTCTGAGTCAAGCAATTTACAAATGCTTTCTTTCTCTGTCGCTCCTACTGTTTAAGCCTAGGCAGGGTGAGGCTGTAGGTGAAGCTTTGGTTAGCAAACAAATTTACTTTCTGCCATTCTGTAAACCATGTGCAGGGTTTTAAAGAACTGTTTTAGCCAGTTTATCTGATGGCACTCAATCTAGTAGTGTGCAAATAGTGAAATGATTCTGTGGTATGTTCTACATTGGACTATAATGAACAATGTCTTCACTATGAATCACTGTAGGTGTTCCTGGATGTGTCAAAAGTCTCATGATCTTGATGTAGCCCAAAACTGGAAGGTTGAAACAATGTGATTTTGTACATGATCTAGATAGCCACTAACTGCCACATTTCTGCCAGTTACACTGTAAGCTTAACTGCAGGCCTTGTTATTGAACACACCTTGCAGAAGGATGAGGAGGAGGCTTGGGATCAATTGGAAGAGAAGGCAAAAGGGAGGATAATGAAAAAGGTGATGAGGATGACAGTGAGGATGACCAATGGTGATGCCAGGTCATGACTGGTGGGAAGGGATGGCTGATGGACAGTATGGATTCAAGAGGGATGCCCAGTAATAGGCCAAAAGTAAGGTATTAGGTATGTTTTCCAGGGTGGGTTTTGTTTGGTGGGTTAGAAGTGATTCTTTCATGAGGTTAGCTTTCTTACATGTACAATTGCAGTTTCTCATTTTGCTTTATTGGGTCAAAACATTTAAATTGGCTGTTAGCTTTCTTACATGTTTGGTTTCTCTTTCTGCTTGATTGGGTCAAAACATTGAAATTGGTGGTTAGATTTCTTACATGTACAATTCTGGTTTCTCTTTCTGCTTGATTGGGTCAAAACATTGAAAAGAAAAGGGCAACTCTCATGTCTGATGCTGGACCCTAAACATTTGGCTAGTTATGAATCTATTTTGAGAATGTGGGAAAGAAGGGATATCAAAAAACTTCTTTCATTTTGACTTTTGTATGATAGAAGTGGGAGATTGAGAAGGGTTTGTCCCAAAATCCTCCTGGATGTCCCCCCAATACCAAAAGTAGCTATCCTGGCTTTGAGCCTTGTGCAGTGATGGTGAGATTGTATTAAGTGTAAGATCAATGGGATAGAAGGTGAGATTGCTAAAAAGGAAATATAAGGTAGACTTTTGAGAGAGAGAGAGAGAGAGAGAGAACTTAAGAGGGTAGTTGGACAACACATGTTCCTTACTCATAGGTTGTGTTGTGACCACACTCACAATGGCTTCTTACAAAGTGCTATTGTGCAGTGGTCTCTGCAATCTCATAGATATGCTCAACCTTGTTAATTCGGTAGTAAATCTTTGTTAGGGTGATATTATTGTATGTTGGGATTGGTAGTGTTGCTTGTTTTACATAAAATGATATTTTTGTATGTTTAGATTGGTATCATTCACTGTTGATTGTTTTACGTAGAACATGTAGGCAATGTTCAGTTAATTTCACACCTACCACATTCTCTAGAAGCACTTACAAGAGACACCCACATCATGGGTTTTGCTTAGTGTCAGAATTAATTGCAAAGATTTCTGAGCGGCCTTAGTAGTCCAGTAAGAAGTTCATGGGGTCATTTTTAAAAAAAAAATTTGGGTCCTGAAATCTGCATGATTTTTATATCCTCCTGTGGGTTCACTTCACAACCATGCTGGTCGGTCCATTGGAATTCGTACAAGATCTGTATCAAACAGCTCAATGAACTGCAGTGCAAAAAAGAAACCCACCAAAAAACCAATAAGATGTTGAGTGAGATATACTTGACAACAATAACAATAACTGGAAGCAATATGATAAGCAGGTCCTTGGAGCATGAGTGTGTACTTGCAAAGCTTGCATGAGTGGGTCCTTGGGAAGTATGAGCCAGGTAGGTTCTTGGAAACTCTAATGTTGATTGATGGGTACTAACTACTCTATTCCTTGTAGGACAAGAACCTGAAACAAAGGTCCAGCAATTTGTAGCCTGTAGTAATACTGGAGGCAGCAGAAAAAAATCTGTACCTGTTCATTGAGAAGGCGAACCTTGCTGCCAGTGTAACGCCTATACTCCTCCATTATTGCTGTCAAGTTCCACCTCTGCAGCTTCCTCAGACATGCAATCACAGTGCCTGCTCCAAATCACCCATGCATTGCAATCAGCAGATTGAGTTTCTGGGCCCCTCTGCATTCCCCTGCCCCGCCTGCCCCCCCTGCCCCGCCCAAATCCTTAATTTATTCTTCCGAGCTTCACTCCAACTCTTACTTCCACAAAAACTGCACGAAAATGTAGAGAAACTGCCAGTATTTTTTAATTCTTTTTTTGTGGGGGGATCATTTAAAATGGCTCAGGTTTTTCAAGGTTGTTTCTCTGTAAACATACCAGTACGATGGCGTCCAAAACTGCACATTACATGTAGAGGATAGTATTGTGGTGACAAGATCACCTGCCATACACACACACACACACACACACACACACACAAAGCTTAAGACATTTGCTTAGCGCACTTCACTGAAGTGCCAATTTTGTGGAGATGGGTGAGTGAAAGATGATGATGCAGTTTTGGTTTTCGTGATGGGATTCACAAAACAATTGCTGTATTTATGTTGAGCAAGATTTAAGATCATATTGCAAGTTGCCCAGTATAGACATCTCTCTCTCTCTCTGTCTGTGTCTACTACACCTGCAATTTTCAGACACAATTTTGAGAGTAATATTTTCAGCAACAAATTCCCCACATTTTTGTGATTTTTTAAAATGCAGTTTTTTTACATGAGTAAAAAGATGGAACAAGTTTTGAATACATAAAGGTGTCAAGAGGACCACCTGTAAGGCAGAGAGGACCTCAGACTCAGACATGGGATGGGCATCTGTTATTACATTGGTGTCCTCATCGGCTCGTGATGGTCGTCGTAGAGTGATCCCTTGATCATTCAAAAAACTTAGACTACCCATCACCCCCCATCATCACCCAGCCCACAATTTGGCTCCAAGTACTCTTATAAGTTCAACTTTCAGCTTGCAAACAATGAGATAGATCCATCAACCCAATGTTCAGCTAGCAAACAATGAGATCCATCAATGCAATGTTGAGCTAGCAAACAATAAAATAGATCGATCAACCCAATGTTCTTGTAGGTAACAAAAAGATCCATCACTGAAATCCAGCAGGTTGTGCTTAACTACTACACATTAGAATTTTACCCTAACATAATAGTTTTTTTTTTTTTTTGGGGGGGGTTTGTAGTAGGATTAGAAAAATAAATCAGAGTGGGTGTGGGGGAAGAGGTAAGATGTGTACAAAGGTTGAGAAGGCTCATCATGTGAAAGATAAATGATAGTCTTCAGATGAAGGCGCTCCAGGAAAGGAAAGTTGAGCTGATGACATTGTCCTGATCGGCTGAGGTCATATTCCACCATGCCATAGTTGCAGGGTGGAACAAAGTATGACATGGCTCTCTCTCTCTCAGTTTGCTCTCCTCCTGTCAATCCCTCCCTTGTGAAAAATTGCACAAGTAAGACACATCCATTTGCACCCAAAAACATGGACACTCATTAGCTTGAATACTATCCCAGAAAAACTCCATTTGGGTCTGAATTGGGCAATTGTCCATCTGGTCATTGATTTTTGTTGTGTCAAAATTCCAGTCCTAGTAATGGGGTCACTGAAATCCAAGACTCTCTCATCAGATTAGACAGAGCTAAATCAACAGAATTTGTAGAGAGATTTCCATGGGATCTTTTTGTTTGAGGTTTTTGTTTTTTTCTAATTTACTTAAATTCATTGATTGCTTCTTCCTTGCTTTCCCAATCAAACAATTCCAATTCCAAACTTGTGTGTGTGTGCTGCTGTTCTCAGACTTTACAACATTGAATGATTCCCTCACTGATGTGACAGAGACAAGAACAACAAGACTCTTGCCTGGATTGAAACACATTATCTGGACTCAACATCATCTAAAAGATCAAACCCTCAACCCCCCCAAAAAAAAGAAAAATAAACTTGGCATCTCATTCATTCATGGCATGACATAACATGACAACAGAGTGGCAAAAAAAAAACTACAAAACTATCCAAACAGCAAAATTGAAAGCAAAGCCAAAAAGTGGGCTTTCATTCATGGCATAAACATGACATACAACAGGGTGCAAAAAACTACCCAAGCATCAAAATTGATAGAAAAACCCAAAAGGAAGGAGAGAGAGAGAGAGAGAGAGAGAGAGAGAGAGAGAGAGAGAGTTTTTTACAAACCTTATTATATGAATGAGTCAATGTTGTTGTTGTTGTTGGTGTCGGTGTGATTGCCATGACTGTGATGGTGTCTCCATGGATTCTAGTATTGTTGTTGTAGCTGGAGATGGGTGAGCAAGTGAGGAAGAGGAGGAGCAGGAGGAAGAGGAGGAATTGGGCAGTGAGTGAGTGAGTGAGTTTCCAAAGAGAGAAAGGTTGTACATGAAGGATATGGAAATTGGCCAAAGATTCCAGGGTGCTTGTGAGATATACCCTGACAAAAATTGGCTACTTTTTTTCCCCTTTTGGGGGGGGGGGGGGGGGGGGGGGCGTGCTCCGGTTTTTTTTTTTTCACCTTAACACACCCCCCCTCCCCCCCCCCCCACTCTCCCTCC
>Ga0116229_10006561_pt1 | contig 18674 bp, 18 predicted proteins | sample S1TSphgellanicum_3_FD_87313 | JGI IMG/M metagenome (GOLD analysis project Ga0116229, IMG submission 87313) | Host-associated microbial communities from peat moss isolated from Minnesota, USA - S1T2_Fc - Sphagnum magellanicum MG | ecosystem: Host-associated > Plants > Peat moss > Unclassified... | reverse complement strand
TGCTTGTGTCTTCATAATGAGTTTAAACATGAATTGTTACAAGTTTAAGAGATTGGCATTCAAAGGTTCCACAACATGATCCAATGAGGGTTTTGCCTTATATGACTCACAATAATGTTTATTCATGACACTAAAATGCAAAAAGAAAGGGGAATTGATATCAAGTTGCATCCAAAATTGTGAATACATAATGCTAAAGGCATTCATCAACTCAAAATCCATAAAGTGTTATGCAAAATGTGAGGATTTTTGTACTAGTGTGGAAGCTAATAACCTAATCTTGTGTGATTGTGGTAGAATTCTTATCCACAACATTTGGAAGTGCTCACATTGATGACAATTCTAAAAATTATCAAGTTCATATCTTCATTGGCTCACATTGAATCTTGACATTTCTAAAGATTTTAAGCCCTCTCATTTTCACGATCTTAACAAGTTTAATGAATTACAAATGTCACTTAAAGGAGCTTGAAAAATAACAATATAATGGATGGAATCCTCTAACTTGGCCACGATTAGCAAGTTAGACAAAGCTTGCACATTAAGATTTGTTTCATGGGCCATGCAACAATGCCTCATCATATAAAGACTATGTTTATCCTTCAATTGTGATGTCATTTTAATGTGATAGCCCTAAAAAAATAGTTCCATCTATACCAAAACAAATGAACCTCTCACCTAACTCCTCTAAAATCAACACTCTTTGCTGTATAAGGGATTGTGTAATTACAAAGGTTAGATTGTTAACAATGCCACCTTCAATAACATGTTGAAATGTGAATAAGATAAGCAGTTTCCTCTATATATGCTTGCATGACATACACATGAATGGAGATTCAAAAGTACTTATCAATAGCAATAATTTAATCTACACTCATAAAGACAAACCTCCCTCCAACCACAATATTGGGTTTTCTCTAAAACTTGTTCACACATACAATTTACATTTCACAACTCACCCCATGATACCAATGTTTTGTGGGATTGTAAAAAAAATTGAATTACATGAACAATTTTTGGTTTGTTATGTATTTTATCATGGGGTGACCATGACTTGGACAATATTTTTCTTTTAGTCAACCTAAATTGCATTATAAGTGACTTGCTACAACATTAGTTCAAGATGTTTACCAAGATACAAGTTTTCATTGGCAACATGAATGTTGTTTTTTCTAAAAACAATGATCCTTATTTTAAAACTTAAGCATGGCTACCACAGCCTTCTGACAACTTGCATGCTTCCATAAAGTATCAAGCTAAAAAATGAGGAGCTTACTTCTACTTTCAATTTGGGTGCACACATTTCATCAAACTTGAGTGATTTTGCCATTAGAACTTAAAACAAATTTTGCCCAATGAAGCTTTAACATTGCCCATGTATTTAAAAAAAGCTTATTCAATTCATAAATCTTCTTTTTTTTCTTATATATCTCAATGTTCTTTTCTGCCACAAAAGGTTCCAAGATTATGGATTTAAATAACACAAGAGAAGGAACATTTATAGGGATAGTAGCATTATAATCAACATTAATTGGGGTGATTTTATCCCCAAATAAATACATATATTTAAAGTTCTTAAGGGGTTAGAGTTTTGACATGACAACCCTAGAGTTGGACTGCAACAATGGTCACACAAATAATTAAATCTCTAAGACATGATCAAGAAAATATGTTGAAAAAACCTTTTGATGCGGAGTTCTTTGTGATGTGGTCCAAACACAAACACAAAAAATAATAAATTCCTTTCAATTCTTTTGATGTTATTTGAACCCAAACAAACATTTTAAAGTTACCCAAACAATGCTACCCAAACACAAAATTATTCTAAGTTCGAAATATCTTGTAATTACTCCTTGTGAATTACAATGTTGTCCACATCATTAGGTTTCCAAAATAAATAAATAAATAAAAATTTGGTTGCTTTGATGTTGTTCAAACAAAAATATAGGAAAAAAATCATTGGATCCTTGCAATGTTGTTAGAACAAAAAAACAAAAAAGAAAAAATCCTCTTGAATATTGATGCAATAGGTTACACCATTATAGCTCCTTGCAATGCCATCTATGGTCCTAAGATGAACACAAACAAAAGAATTCAAGGAAGAGAAAAACCTCATAATTCAAAAAAAAAAAACTATATTTTGAGTTTTAGCTTGGAATTGAAGATTCACAAATTTCAGTTCTTAGCTCCACACAATGAGTTGCAAACACAAACAAACAAAAAATGCCCTATGAATACCTGACATTTACAAACAAATTTTTTAATCTAAGAGGTGGTGGATAAGTGCAAAGTTTCAAACACAATTGGCCTTACTCCTTGCAATGATCAATCCTAACTATGCAATGCCTACACAAGCTTCACAAAACAAAACATATCTCCTCAAAGATTCAAGGTGGTTGATTTTTTTTGGCATTGAAACTTTCTTGGCATCTTGTGCAATAAAAACATGAGACAACACAAAAATAACAAAAGGAAAATGACATCACGCCTTTTTTTACTATCGATGGCCACAGAAGTACAAACTTGAATGCTTGAAAATGAAAACATTAAAAAAATCCTAATTGCTCAAGAAGAATACAATTCCAATGTGAATGGAGGAGGTGGAAAGGTGCCTTCCTTTGCAAAACCCTAAATTTTGATATGTAGGATTTAACCCCTCCATCCCCAACCATCTATGATTGAGGTGCCACCAAGCAACTTTTGATGGAACACTAGTGACAACTGCCTATAAAGAGCTAGGACACAATTTGATAACAAACAAGAGAGATAACACCAAATCAATTTTCAAAATTGATTTGTGGACAGGATCAGGACTACTCAAATTACAGCCATAGAGGTGTGAGGTCCACAGAATTTTACTGAGGCTGATCAAAGCATAATCTTGAGGTATGTCTTTCATTCAAAGACATGCACAACCCTGCGATGAAACTGTGTTTCACTACCTGCTTCAGGTTACTTGGCAACTATAGACATCATGGTTGCAATAATAATGTACATTTCTCTCTTACAGCTGACCGTTGTATGAGCGAAGGCTTGATCACAACATGAGCATCAAAGTGAACCATGGGCCTATGTAGAAGGACCCCAGGATTTCTGTAGATGCACATAAAATCACTTTCTGTCCACAAGCAACTTGGAGCAGCAGGAATAAATGCAGCTCACTCCCAGGGTACAACTTTTGAACAATTTCATTGTCGCAACAATTCAGCCAGTACAAGTTGAAAGCAAAATATCTATAAAACTGCAGACAAATCTCCACAACAAATAATTTGAAGGCAACATGACAATCAGTGCAATCATAACCTTATGAGAGTTGCTCACGAAGTGCCAGACCATCACCTTAACAGCTATGTACAGGAATTGGTGTAAGCATCAGTGTGAACTGATAGCCTACATATCAGGTCCTCAGCTTTCTGTAGATGCCAACAATTTTTTTACTGTAGGCCAACAGACACTGTGAAGGCAGGCATGAATTCCTCTGGTCCACAGTGTTGTGCTCAGTTCAATGGCCAACCAAAGACACAGAACTCCCATGTTAGCTTTCAAGCATTAAACCAAACAACTGTTTGCAGAGTTCAACTTCATACCCATCAGCAAAAAAAATCACAATATATACCAAAACATGTATCCAATGGAACAATGTACACAGCTCCACCGTTTCTACAAATCTAGCTCCAACTACAGACCCACCCCAGCTGGGCAACTTTCCAACATTTTCCTACTCACTGAAAGCCACATACGAAGTGTTGGCACTGGTGATCTGATGCTGCAGACTGGAACCAGCTTGCAGAATGAGTGCCTGGAATTGAGCAGGGATCTGATTTCTCTATGTGCCCTGCGACCAGCATCTCCGATATCGTCCTCCATCTGCAGAGAATGCACGCATGAAGATGCCCTTTAAGGGCTGCGTTCCGGGACCGGACATGTATGAAAAAGCACGTGCATCTCACTTCTTTGCCTGAATGCTCCATCAGATCTGTAAAAACGACAGAGAATTTTGTTACATTTGGCCCGAGTAGAATGCACAGTGACCAATATATGTGAAGGCAACACATAGAGAAACAACTCTTACCTCTGTTACCCAGGTGAATATCATCGATGGTCGCAGAACTTTTCCCTTCAGCAAAACAACACATCGAGCGGCCATCGGCATTACACAACCACAACCAAAAGACTGTCGTCTTGGAGCTTAGCTCCTCAGCAAGAAAGCCAATGAAAACACTCCCCTGGATTCGGGTCGCTAACAAAGACGCCAAGTTCTCTTGCATCGCCCCGTCTGACGAGCACGGCCTTATATCTACCTCCATCGCTCGAGGTTTCCAAACTATCTAGGACAAGAACGAACCAAAAAGAAAGTAGCAAAGACGCAGACACAAAATCACGGCCTACTTAGAGAGACCGATGCGCTGTGAAACCGAAATCTTAGTGCGATGCTCCGCGAGCAGAGTGGTTGCTGCAGGGCCTGCCGTCGCTGCTGCGGCCGCGGCAGCGGCTGCATCAGCTCGCCGCTTAACTTCGTCGAACTCTTCCTTGTCATCTGCCTTCAGTTCCAACCTCGTTGGCTTCCTCCGCAACATCCCGAGCACGGGTTTCTGACCCTAAGAAGCAGTTTTAAAGAGCAGAAGGATTAAGCTGCGATTGCCGAGCGAACGCGAGAATGGGAAGAACAAACCCCGAGATTTATACGGTGGTTGTGCGATGCCGCCGTATGACCACGAACCCTAGAAACCCTAGAAAACCTGAAGGAGTAACCGAAACCTAAAGTATGAAAGAAAGAAGAACCACAACAACAACGCAGATTAGGAAGAAGGTGGACAACAGATTGTCGTGTTTGTGAAGCTCGAGAGGATGGGAGCCATGGAAGATGATGGGCAAGAGGCGGAGAGGAGTTTGGATTCCAAGGATTTGCAGCAGCAAAGCAAGGCGCTGGACTCGTTGACGGACCATGTGGAAGATCGGCAGTTGGATTCCAAGCGAGTGCAGCAGGCGATGGCGTACATCGCCGCCACGGCAGACGCCGACCGCAATGCACAGAGATTGAGAGAGAAGGAGTTGGCTGCCGTCAAGATCAATCCCGCCGATGTGGACGTCATCGCCAGTGAGCTCGAGCTCGACCGGAAAGTCGCAGAGAGAACTTTGCGAGAGCACAAGGGCGATGCAGTTGCAACTATTCGCTCATTTCTTCGTTGAAGAATTCCTCTTGACGTTTTCCATTCTTTTTCCGCGATTTGCAATCAGGACTTTTAGGACAGGAGGGATTCCTGGCCATATGAACATGCAAGAAGCATCAAACATTGTAGAAAGAAGAAGAGATTTCCACTGTTGCACATGCTCTCTTCTTTTTTCCCCAGATCTCAGAGAGTTCCACAGAAGTGTACCATTGTTGTTCTTGTGAGAAGATGTGTATATGCAGCAGCTGATGAATCATAGTATGTTTTTTCCGGACACAATTTAATCCAGGGAAATTCTGTCACCTTCATACTTCATGGCAGCTTGTGAATCCATGTATGCAGTCTTGATGCAGGAAGTTGTTACAGGCAACACCCTGAAGAGGAAGCTGGACAGACAATTTCGTTCTCGAATTGAGATCCTACAGCCCTTGCTGTGAATTGTTGAAACTCCAAAACCTGCTGCATTTAGAACCTTAGATCCAGAGGCTTCAACAGGTGATCAGATACCGTGCAAGCAAGATGGTAAGCTACAACTGGAGTAGTTTTTGTGTTGGCTTTTGAGCTTCATGAAACACACCCATCCTCTGAATATAGAACCCTAATCCTTGAATCCTTTTGTTCTTTAGGAACAAACTCTAATCCCTGTTTGTTTATGAGCTGATGAGTGTGCCAATGGCAAGCAGCAAGATACTGGTGATGAACTGGATGTGTAAATCAAGTCAGGGAGCTTTCTGCAACTTTGACTGGCGTATGCTGTCATTTTCTTTCTTTGACATTCCCAATTTTCTGAAGACTATGTTATGATGAGCTTCTTGTATGTCTTTTGAGCAACGCTGTTTGCGTGTTATGTTTGTGGATGATACTCTCTACTTGTGCCCTCACTACTTTCTGATATGAAGTGGCAGTCCACAGCTTATAGCTAGCAGATCACATGAAGACTGTTCTCTGCTGAATGGTCTTGATGGAAGAGTCTCAGCCAAAGACATAAGACTCTGTTCTCTATTCAAAAAGGTTGCATAGAAAGCTTGATGCACACATTAAAATGGCTATTATCCTTGCATGCTTTTGCTCTCAAAGGTGCAATGTCATTTCTTCAACTTTTTTCCATTTTGCAGCTGCATCATGCAACACTTGTTGGTGAAATTTTAGGTGTACAAAGGCAACTGACACACTAGAGATGCCCTTTTGGTGTGACAAAATTCAAGAAGCAAGCTTATTCTTTTCCTGTAAAACTTCTGAAGCCACACCTATGCTCCCCTATGTGTGTGGCATCGTTCTGCAGTTCTCTCTTCAGAACTGGTCCACTCATTGTTTCCCCTGTATCAAAGCAAAATCACTTACATTTCATCCTTCACCTTATTGCATATTGGTTCTGAAATGCAGGGATTTGCTGTTCATGACATCAAACTAACAGTTGTGAATATTCCAAGTGTTGGAACCAAATTTCAGCATGCAGAGATTTACAGTTAGGGTTTAGGTTCTGGGACTTTGCAATGCCAATGCTGTCTTCCTTTAACCGTTTGATGGAACACAGTTTTGATGCTTCTGCAAAGACAGACTGCCACAAAGGTGCGATGGTCAACCAGGTTTGCTCTCTAAAAGGACTTTCCATGTCTTGCCAGTGCATATAGTAGACATGGCGGACTTAATTCTTCTTCATCTTCTTGTCATTTTGTTTGAGTCAGCTAGTTTCAAGATTTGCAGAGATGTCATGGAGTGAAATCTGGGCTTTGGAACACGCATTGCCTTGCATGCAGGTGAAGCAGTGTGTACTTGTGGAAACTGAGGAGATATTCAATGCTCGAGTCAAGGTGGAGGTAAAGAGAAAATCCCCATGATTTCCATGCATTCTTCACCATTCTCCCTCTTCTTGATTCAACTACTTGGACAAATTTAGGGTTTCATCAATTGTATTTTACAAGGCAGCCATTAAAGCTTGTGTTTCTGTAGCTCCTGCACTACTAGGTATTCACCAATCCTTTGAACATAGCAATTAATTCCACAAGGCTCTCAGAAACAACTGATGAATCTTTGAGGACACTCATGCCAAGCTTAATTAACTCATTCCCTTCATAATTGTCTCACTCTTTGCCTGAAAACCCTAAACCCTAAAACCTCGTACATGGATATGAAAATGCAAATTAGCTAGTGTTTTCATGTTCATGTTATGTATAATAAAATAGTTTAATAACCTACCTCTTTCAAGCCTTTGTACAACCTTTTTGGCCTATGCATTTTACATGGACATGAAAGATCTAAAATGAATAATGATGAACTATTGGGAACCAACAACATGGAAATGTATTCAAAAAAGGGGGGAAAAAAAAAAGAGGGGGGGATTTTGTTTAGTTTGGAACCTCGCCTTTTGGGCAAGGATGCTACACTCAAAATAATAATAAGTTTAGTGACAATGGTAACATTAGAGAGTTCATATAGGGTAGACAAGTTTAGGTTCTAGCAATTATTTTGTCCTACCAAGATAGATATAGATTTTGAATTTGCTTTGGATGGAATGGAAAAGGTGTCTTTCAAAGTTTTGGTTTTTTTAAGATTGTTTTGTTCCCAAAATCATAGTCATGAATGATGGAGGTGATAAAAAAAGTTTCAATACTTTGTGCACCAATTTATGTCTTATTTCTCTTCAATTGTTTCCAATTGGAATTGATTTGATTTTAATCAAATTTGAGTTCAATTTGCATGTAGTGTTATTCAATACTTTTAGTCAAATGGAATTTAATTTTCTTTAAAAAATAATTCATCATTTCATTATCATTGGTAGTGTGTAGCAACATAGAGCCCAAGTAGTAGTAATAATAATTTTTCAAAAATCTAGATTGTTTGAATGTGATGATTGAATTCAAGTAACCATTTCAACAATATGAATTTCATTTAAAAGTTTATTATGAAAATAGTAGGAGTAGTAGGATTTTTTTAAAAATTGAACTTTAATTGCTATATGGACTAGGACCCAAGTCCACCCCAATCCACCATGTAAAAGTATTTTATTAAAGCATTTAAATTGTCAAAATGATAACTAAATCTTAATCACCACACCTTGACAATCCAATTTAATTTTGTTTGGTATTGAATTTTGGTCACCGTCGAGATAATTAATTTCACCTTTGTAAAAGCATTTGTAAAAAATATTGTTTTGACCTTATGTTGACATTTAATTAATTTGATGCCAAATTTCAATGGTATTAAAATTGACATGATTTTTGTGATTTGACACAATTGGTTGATAATCGTGATTTGAATTTTGTGTAAGGTCTTTTTCTCCCAAATAGCAAGACAAACAAATGTGCATTATGGTTTACGTATAGAAGGCACTACAATGAACAAAACGAAACTTTTGTTGTAATAAGGGAATTATGATTCTTTGTTTTCCCAAAGCTTTCAATAATTTGTCCTTTACATTTAAATAACCAGCCTTCATGGTCTTGTGAATGTTCGTTGATATGACATGGGTTGTAAGTTACAAATGTTGGTAGTGTGAAGGCAAATGGATTTGCAAACAATATAAACAATAATAAATAGTGTAAACAAATGTCCACAAGTTTAAAAGAAAAAATTCTTTGAATGATATAAGATTTTAGGAACTAATGATCTTCACTTCAAGAAAGGATTGATGAATGAGAAAAACAAAAATTTATGAATGTAAAAATGAATGCCATTAAGATGTTAAATGACAAATTCAAATTTTTGTCCAATTCATTTCACTAATGGAAGGTGACATTTTTTTGAACTCTTCAATGGGGGCTTAATGATGCAACTTGAACACCATGGCACAAATATCAATAATCCCTTGTGAAATGCACTTTCCTTAATTTTTTTCTTGCAAGATCTCATGTTCATTCCTCTTGGTGATGATCAATAATATTTCCATAACCTTCAATTCCATAGTTTTTAAATAACTTTTATATGTAAAGTTTCAAAGACATAGTAGCATGTGCTTCTTCATCCAATGTCAAAATTAATGTTTTCAATAATTAAGAAAGTGATGTTATTGCTTTTCAATGGAGAAACATTTAAATTTTATGAAAAATCATAGATTTAACAGAAGTATCAAGTTATGGCACAACTCCTTATGTTATGTTTAGGGTACAACAAAATGTTTTTTTTTCCTAGATGATGTAAACCATCAAAACACACCCAATAGGTTTAGGGCAATCTTAAAAGATAATTTGAGTAAAAGGATCAACTTTTAAACTTCAAGTTAAACAATTATAGCAACTTGATTTGCTTTATGCTTATCATTGCCTTGCACATGTTTATAATAAAAGTAGTTCATCAACATGTGTTCAGATTGGGTACACTTTTGCAATGGTTTTGGTCCAAAAATGTGAATGTTAAATTTTCTTTCTATAGTCTATCTAATTAAGAAAGAGTTTGTCGTAGTCATGAGTTTTTTTGAAATGTAACCTTCAACTTTCTTTTTTTTTTAATAGTTAGATCCTGCTCATTTCTCATTTAGTTGAAGAGGAGTCAACATTAGGTCCTATTTCATATAATTGAATAATTTGTCTAAAATTATTTTTAAAAACTTTAAAAAGGTTTGTGAATCAAAATTTTAAGCTAAAAGGGAACATGGGTGAAAGTTATCTCGTGTAAGAACCTTTAGGAATCTATCATAACATCATTGGCAACATGGTCAAATACATGCATAGGGTGTGGCAAGAAGAAAACTAATGAAAAATAAATCATTTTCATTTTTTACCACTGCCTCTCATGTATGTCTATTGGGCTTTCAAATTTTCAAGCACTTGAATATAATTTGTTGCCTATGTATGTTTGTTTTCAATTAGCAAAGGCGGTTGTTGACAAAGGGAAAATGCAATAATTTTAGCATGGTTATGAAGACATAACCTATAAACAAGTTAGCAATTACATTATGTAATATCAATGTTGATGATAAAATGGATGAAAAAAAACATGAAAGAAAAAATCAAAGATATGTGCACATTGTTAAATTATGAAACAAGGCTAGAAGCTATATCAAAAACAATGTCTAAAGAAGCTAAAAGATCATGTTGCATGAAATCATAAAGTTGCTACAATAAAAGAAAGTGGGGAACTTGTGTTTAAAATTAACATGAAATTGCAAGTATGTTAATAACTATTGATAGGTAAGTTATGCTTGAATTTTTTTTTTTGAAAACATTATTTAATAATTATTTCTCCATTGATCCAATTGCAATAATAAGGGGAATAATGGAAAGGATAACATGGACAACAATTGCTATTGAATCATGAAGAAACAAGGGTGGCATTAGTAGTATGGGCATCAATAATTACTAATTCGTTATAGAGAAGTAAGGGCAATAACAAGGATAGAACAATAGGGGCAATAATTGTTATTAAATCATGGAGAAGTTCAAGACTTTGTCCTACTAATCTTTTATGAGGTTGTGCCAATTTTATTTGTATGAAATTTTGATTATCATTATCTAAATTGTTATTATTTATACATCGACTTCTTACATTGTTGTTGAGTACAATTTTGTTGCACATAGCTACATTGTCATGTGCTCATATGGGTGACATTTTTGAATTCATCATGTTGATAAATGATAAACTACAAGTGATTCATGTATTGATTGTCAATGAAATAAAGAAAATGACTTAAATGTTGATTACAAATCACCATTAAATAGATTTGGGAGGTTGATTTCAAAAGCTTCAAAACCTTGGTCTTGACGGTATAATGATTCCATAATATATCTCAAGTGGAAGATTGTCTATTTTGTTTAATTGACATGTCAAAAAATCTTTGGGTAAGGTTTTTTTTAATAACTAACACTTTGTATTTCCAAATGAAGTTGAACAAATATTTGTTGCAAAAGATTGATTTAACCTCAGAAGAATTTTTTTTTTGTAAAACATTTCAAAATCCCAATACAATCTTTGACAAGTTTTTAAAGCTCCTAAGGCATGGATTGATGGCATTGAGTGATCAATTTCTTTGTTGGTGATTTTAACCTTGAGTCCCCATCGATTAATGAGGGAATTGAGTGTGTAGATGAATAAAAAGATGTTAATGATTCCTTTAAAAGATAAAGAGGAAATTGAAAGGGCATAAACATTGAAATGAAATTCAAAATTTCATATAAAATAAACAAGAAGACTTTGATAATGAAGTATTTGCATAATATGGTTTCAAGGTGCCCAAATAGAAAATATTTGTTCCTTTAGTTAATTTTCACTACTTTTTTGTTGATATGCCACAAGGTTCTATTTGCGCTCTATTGACTGGGGGGAAACATTATTTTGGCTTGTGCATATGTGATGACAAGTGGGTAGCCAAATACAATTTAAATAAAGTTATTCAATTTTGTCAAATTTGAACTAAGGTATTTTTTCTATCATTTTGGAACTATTCACAATTTTTGTATTAATGTAAGGAAAGATGGGATTTTTGCAAAATCTTGTTTTAACCACAATATTTCACAAATTTCTCATAGATGTGTACATTTCTGACTTTGACTAATTGATGTTTTAAATATTTTTCCTTACAAAGATTGAATGTTGTTTTGTTCCAAGATTTTTTAAGGTTATTTATCTAAACTTGCTATTTTGGGGAAGATGTTGTTAGTCATTTATGGTTATCTCATGTGTTTATTTTTTAACTTGCAAAGGAGAAGCAACATAAGTTTGGAGATCTGGATACTAAACTAAAAAAGGTAAAATCATTGGCACAATAATGGCATCACAACACCCAAATTGTGTTCAAACATTAATTTATGTTGAATATCTTAATTTTAATTTTTTACATATGTCCATTTTGAAACTACCACTAAATAATGTCTTTCCATTCATAAAATGGTAATGCGGGAATTTGGTGTTGAAGTTGTTTGAATATCCCATCCCCATTAATGCATTTTGTTTTCTAACGAAATTAAGTAGTAGAAGGTGCCTTAAACTTTGGTTTCTTTTGAACTTCAAACTTCCATGATCTACAAAATTAATAGTTCATTGCATAACTACTTAGACGGTTAGTTTGTAATAATATAAAATTATTATTTTTCATTGACCTAACTTGCATGCATTAATAACAAATGAAGTTTTAAAATTATAAAAAGGCTTTGATTGTCCAAGTTCCTCATAATTTTTCTCCACCTTCTTATTTGTAATTAATCTTTTTGTTGGTTGTGTTGATGTCATCTAACATTTTGTGTTTACAAGATATTTCTTTGTAACCACAAGGGAGGGGTTTCCTAATGTTGTAGTGGTGTGAAAAACATGAGGCAAAAATATGGATTTACAAAAAAACAAAGTGGCAAAAAAGGGTGGAAATTTTTGTGGAATTGATTTGGAGATAGAGATTGCAATAAATAATATCATATTAACACATATAGGACTATAACAAGGTGTCAATCTCTTGTCTTCTTTTATTAAAGATTGTTAGGCTTCGGGATTTACAATTTTGGTTGATCTAGGAATCATTACAATTAGCCAACTTTATTTTTTTGAAATTTTATTGAAATGTGAAAAAAAATTGGGGGCTACAACCCCTACAAAGGTTTTTTTTGGAATTAAAAAAAAATTGCCAAAAAATAATGTTGGACTAGATTTGTTAAAATTAAGGTGCTTATTCCTATAGCTTACTAAACAACATGATTACAAATCTTTGTTATTGTTTTACTTGTTCTAGAACCAATTCTAGTTATATCCTTCTATTGATTGTTGCCAGTGGGGTATACCACAAAAATGAAAAAAAAAATCCCAACTATAAAAAAACAAAAATTCATTAATTTTTTGGAGTAAAATTTCAGTCATTTATGATTTTAAACATTAAACAATTTTTGAACTTAGTAAAAAACAAATGGTCCCCAATCCCACAACCAATCTTCTAGGTCCTTACATGGTCTAAAAATGGGATATTAATTCACATGTTTGTCATCAACTTGTGACTAATGAGGACTAAATTTTTTTGATGTGTCATCATGTCTATGTATTCAATTGCTAATGACATCATTATAATTATAAAATAAAATTTTTGAATCATTTTCCTACATTTTAATAATAATAAAATGGTTTTTGGATTTATCATGTGTTATCACAATGTGCTAATAATTAGGCTCATTATTTGGATTCCTAAATTATTATTTTTTGTAAATAATAAAAATGATTTTTTTGGGTTGAAATTGATGTGTCATTGCACCATTAGGTATCATCAATAATCGTACAATTTGAATGTAATACCATTATATTATTTTAACTTTTAATTTTTTCAGGTTGGACTATGATAGGTCATTGGACTCATGATGATGAGTCATGGGTTATGTGTGTGTATACACATATTTACATATCATTTTCTTGCCATGTCAACATGACTAAATTTAGTCACAATTATACTATAGTCATAAGTGAAATTTGAATCCCCACCTTCACAACTATAAGGCAAGTCCTTTAACTATCCAATCTCCATGTGAAATGGTGACAGAAAATGCAACACGAATATAAACACAGAGACTTTGTTTAAGTTTCACACATTAAAATGTTAGCATATATTTATTTAAATTCATAATGAAATGAATTTTACATGTCTTTTATTTTTTTATTCAATTTAAGTCATTTTTTATTCCATAATCATGCTGATTTATGTAATTCTTTTAATAATATTATGTAAAAACATTATATCATTTTTTGATAGTTATTCCTAACTTCAAATGAAATGTTTTAAATTTGGGTTATATTTCATTTGAACTTTGGAATAACTATTTAAAAATATAAAACATATTTGGGTTATAGATTCAAATATAATATCTTTCATTATATCACTTAATTAATTTCATAATGAAGTACATTTTACATCTGAAAATATATAATCAATTTCACATCTGAAATACATAGTTATAAATTGATTCTATAGTCTCTTTGGTCTTTTAATTTAATTACATATAATTATTATTTTTAATTTCTTAATATGTCACATAAAATATTTAATATAACATATTTAAATCACAATGTCATCTCCATTGATATCATCAAAACTTTATACCTTGACATCTTGTATATAATATTATCTTTTTTCACATTCATTAAGCCCACAAAGACATTTCACTTTAGTGGAAACAAAAATTATGACCATCTTCCTTCATACAAAATTAGACCCATCTTATTTTCAATTTTTTTAACACAATTTATAAAATTTTGACTAGTATTCACACACATTTCTTCCTCATATGTGAAACTCATCATAACCTTTTTGATATGCAAGATGGCTTTAAAAACATTATTTGCCACTAATTTACAAATCAAATTTGTTACTAAAGACACCAATTATTATTTAACATTTGTCCCACATAATTTCACAAATGCTTTTAGATCCCTAGATCATGCTTGTTCATTTGCTATTATGAAATCTTTTGGATGCACTATTGATAGCACTCTATTCATTATGGATAAATATTGACATTTTGCCACATCATTATCTAGTTCTCACATTGGGACTATAGATCCCATCCCCATCCATCACAACATGATGATTACTTTTTAGCATCCCCAAACATCCTTCTTGATGCCTTCATCATTCCTCAATGAAATTCTTGATTCGCTTCATCACCTTGAAATTTAAATTATATATATATATATATATCCTATTCTAGCATCCTTTGATGCCCCTTATTGCCCAAATAATAACAATAATAATTTGAAAAAAAAAATCCACCCCAATGCATTTGACATCCATTGGTGTCCTTCTTGGCGCCACTTGTCACATGAAAATAAGAAATTTTCATTTCTTGTTCAATGTTCTTGGCATCCTTTTTAGCAACCTTAGCATCCTTTAACATTTTTTTCAATGCCTTCCTTCCCTTGTCATCCCACAAAAAATCCTATCCTCTTTAATAGCCTCAATGTTTTCAACATCCTTTTCAAAGCCCACCACGTCCATCACCCTTATCATCCTTCATTGTTATCCTTATTGTTTATTTCATTGTTTCATTGTTTCCTATTTTTCCTAACATCATCATGACATTTTTTTAATCATTAACTGAATTTAATCAAAACATCCCTAAACTAAAACACCCTATTTCAAGCCAAAATTTTATGAAGGGCATTCGAATGAAGGACTGTATGAGTTAGGGGATAATTTTGGCACCTACAAGAGTGTAGGACCATCTATAGAAACATTTAGGGGAACAACCCCAATGTTTCAAACCCCACCTACAGGGGGATCTCTAAATCAAGGAACAAAGGAGGATTTACAAATTGCTAGGCTATTCCAATATGTGGCAAATTATAGTAAGTAGATGGAAAAGACCTGGATTGAATTGTCAAGACTCAAATTGTTGTGCGAGAAGAATGAAACTAAAATGTAGGAGTTGGAGAGTAAAATTGCAATTGCACAATAGGAAGTACTAGGTTTACATAATCATATCCATGCAACAGAAGTTCAAATCAAGAAGACACTTTAGGGTAAGGAGAGAGAGCTATACCAATTATAGATGGATCTTATTATGGTGAAACAAAGGAAGGCAATTCTTGAGCAACAAATGCAATCATTTGAGACGATCAAGGGGAAAAGGGATTTGTTAAAAGCAAATCAAGAAAGAGAGGATGCCAAATATTGAGCCTCGAAAAAATAGGCAAACCATTTGGAAATTAGATCTATAGCTTTGCAATGAAACAAGGAAGGTCTCTAATGATAGGTGTAGGTATCGGAGACAAAAATTCTGAAACTCAAGGGGGAGATTCAAAATACTGTGCATTAAAGAGATGAAGTTGTGTGAGACAAGGACATAACCTAGGCTATTTGTAACAAATTGATTCAGAAGCTATAGTAGGATGTGACAAGGATAAACAAAATTGTGAACTCAATCACAACTATGGAGGCATATCTATCCAATCACATATTGAAAGAATATGATAATCTGTTGATGCAAAAGACAATTATGAGGACTATGCAAAAGTCCTTGCAGTTGTAGGCATTTAATGTTGATACTTGGTGGAATTTAATTCAGGATATGCTTCAGACAAATTTGTAGACCTTGTTTGATGATAACAAGGTATATGAAGTCAACTACATAAGGAGGCTTAAAGCATATAGGGAAACATATCTAGAGTTCAAGTATGATTCACCTTTGCAGCTTTTGAGGACAATTTTAATACTTCAGACTTTAATCAATATGAAGCAAGTCCAAATGGAGAAGTTTAGGAAACTCAATCAAACATATCTATAGAACTGAAGGGAGGAAATATTATAGAGGAGGTGAAATATTATAGAGGAGGTTGTGGATGAATAAACAGTAACACAATTTGAAAAATAGGTTTTAGTTAAAGTTTTAGCAGAACTAGTTCAACACAACAAGTATTTACCCACATAGAGTCAATAAGGTATGTTATAGCAACTGATGTATCTCCATCAACCTAGTTTGTTACAACAACTGCAACAACACCAACTTCACAAGATGAGGGGGATAATGGCCATACACAAACCATTATAGAAGCACAATAACGGGTGCACCTATAATAAACATTGTAGACTAGGGACATTGATGTAATCGAGGAACAATAATTTATAAAACCAAGGGTTATAGTTGTAGAACATGTAACTAGAGAAGTAGATAGAAATTCAGTGTAGTCTATTCCACAGATTCAAGGCTTTTTTAGTACAGTTATCCATAGCAGGATTTTGGGGACAAAATCCAAAGTAGGGGGGGGGGTAATGTTAAGGGTAAGATTTTGGTGTAATAATCAAGAAGATAGGAATGTATGACGATAAGGAGAAGATGTCTATTTTGGATAGGTTAAATAGAACAAGTTCAGTAGAAATGAGGTAGGTAATATTTGGATTGTTGAAGTGGGATTCAAATTAGTTTAAGGTGACAAAATTGAACATTAAGGAAGCTTTGGAGATTTTTGTGGGAGTTCTTTTCTAACAGCTACTTTTAGTTTTGATATTGGGAGCACAAAGTAGAGAGAGACAAGAACCATAGTTTTGGAGATAGAACAATTTTGATGATGCATATAAAGTTGTTGAACTAATAATTTTTGTCTTTTGTTATTCTAAACATTTCATGGTTTGTTATTTGTTTTCTTTTATATCAGTATGATAAGTAAAATTATGATAAAACCATGACATATTCATAATTGTGCAAATACTTGGGTTGTGGGAAATATGGTTGTGAAACATTTTGGATTGTGTATGGATTTTTAATAAAAATTTTGTGTAACTAAAATTGAACATGTCCATGGATAGAAATTGTAATTATACGAAATTAGAATATTAGGATTTACCAATTTCAGTAGAGGTAGTGCCAACCAGAGTACTTTATTCCTAGTATCCCTTACCTTGAACATTTAATGACCTTTTCAACATGCCTTCATACCACCCTCAAGTTTATTGTTTATTGACCTAACAAAAATTCCAAAACTTATTATATCAACCTAGTACAATAATTACCAAGAGTGCAAAACTTTTTTAAAAATCTACTTTTAATAATCTACGAAGAAAAATTTAAAAAAATAAACACTTTGAAAACCTTGAATCTCCTTGAATGTCTTCAATTTTGTTTGCATCTTCAAATCCTTTTCTTTTCAATATCTTATTGCTTCAATTCTTGATCAACAAAATGTGCAAAGACATATAGAGAAAACGACAAGGTTTCTTGAACAATTGTTTAGAAAACATTAGTAACATTAATTTTCTTTGAATAAAATAAAATCTTAATTTGTCTTCCAAATGTCTTATTTGGCAATGAATTATAAACATCACATTAAAAAGGTGTAAATGAATGCCAACAACAACTTGTTAAAATCCATAGTTTGTTGTAAACAATAAATTAAAATATCTATCATCAACTTATCAACAACAAACTAAAATATTAGTTTTGAAATTATGACCAAGTTTGATTACAAAGGTTGAATGGGAAATTTAGCTTACTTGGTGCAAATCATAAATTATTAAATTTAAATTTAAAATATGAATTTAAAATTGTGACCAAAGGTGTGTCCAAATTTTTAGTTACTTCAATAGGTCAGAAAACACACACACATACATATGTGTGTCAACAAATAACAATATGTTTGCTCAAGAATTGCACTTTAAATTATGTAATCAATGGCATCAATACATGTTGAGGAAGTTTCCACAAACCTTTAATGTATTTTGCAAAGCAAAACTAAGTGTTTGTAACTAGGTCATTATAACAAATTGCTTGAATTACAAAACTTTAATGTTTTCTATAGGGCAAAAACAACTAGTCTAAACACTAATGAATGTCAACCAACAAAGCTTTGAAACATAGAAAGAAAAAACTTGCAAACCCACATAGTGTTAAAATGTGTGGTGTTTCTAATAAAAGAATATTCATTTGCATGACATTTGCACTTCATGTACATTCTATTTATGGTAACAAAAAAACAAAACAAAAGTAGTTTTGAAAACCTAAGAACAAAGAGCTTACAAACTTGGAAGAAGGTCTAGCTTGAAAAATTAGAAATAAGATTTAAAACCTTGTAGGCCAAAAGAAAAACATTACAAAAGAAAAAAAAAAAAGA
>Ga0116229_10006560_pt1 | contig 18675 bp, 18 predicted proteins | sample S1TSphgellanicum_3_FD_87313 | JGI IMG/M metagenome (GOLD analysis project Ga0116229, IMG submission 87313) | Host-associated microbial communities from peat moss isolated from Minnesota, USA - S1T2_Fc - Sphagnum magellanicum MG | ecosystem: Host-associated > Plants > Peat moss > Unclassified... | reverse complement strand
GACCTGTTCGATTTCCGCGCCCGAAAATCCGCGCGCCGCGTGCGCGATCGCGGCGATATCGAAATCCTCGACCAGGAGTTTGCGCTTGCGCAGGTGAATCGAAAGAATCTCCGCGCGCACCGCCTCGGTTGGCAAATCGACAAAGAAAATTTCTTCAAAGCGACCCTTGCGCAAGAGTTCCAGTGGCAGGCGCGAGATATCGAGATGGCTCTCAGAGGCGCGAAAGTGTTGAAATCCGAAAGATTCGCAAGGACCCGATCGCATCGTGTTATGCAGTCGCCCCGAGCGCTTTTGGTACAGGGGAAATTCATCCTGGAAGAGTAGTAACAGATATCGTGTTGCGCGTGTTGCATACAATTGGCGTCTAATGGATCGAATCAGATTCCAAGAGCGAGTAAAGCTGGATCGACGGGCAAGCACATGCGGAGGATTTCGAACCGCTTGGGGAAGTGCCACCATTTCGGTGGCTCACTAAAACTGATACGCGATCGTCGAGCCTGCAACCTCCGCGGCAGCTTGGCATCGGTGGATTCCAGCCCTTGGATCCTCACGGATCCCGCTATGACTCTGAGATGTCTTTGATTTGGACGCAAGAGAATTCGGCGGGAATTTTCACGAAGGGCCGGTTGGAGACCCCCTAGATTCCTTCTAATGAGCTATGCCGACAGTCAAGACCGCCGCGCCGGACTTATCTCGGCAAGAGAACGTCGCATTCCGGATATCTTCTGCGGTCATCGCTCAAGCGCTCTCCCCACGGATGTCTAGCTAGAACTCTTTGCCTGCAGGTTCGCGAGCATCCCAAGTTTTCGGGCAGCTGGTCTAGCTAGGCGCCTCGGGTTTTGGCTTGGGTGCAAGGAGCTCACGCAAACCTTTCAGACGCTCGCCAGGCGAGAGGGTCTGTGCAGCCGCAAAGGGCGCAACCTCAAGCGCCAGCTCGGCAATAAATCGCGACGCCAGGCGCTCCTCGTAGGCGCGTGCCCGCTTTCTCTTCTTGCACCAGCTAATCGACAGCGAGCGCTGCGCGCGCGTCACACCAACATACATCAGCCTTCGCTCTTCCTCGATTCTCGACTCGAGCACATCCTCAGCTTCCGACTCGCCCGGACGGTGTGGCAGCAAACCTTCTTCGCAACCGACCAGAAAAACGTGTGGAAACTCCAGTCCCTTGGCCGCGTGCAGGGTCGAGAGCCGTACGGCATCGCTGCTATCTTCGCGCCCGTCAAGCATGTTCAAGATCGCCACCGACTGCGCCATCTCAAGGAGATTTTTCTGGTCCTCTTCGGCACGCTTGCCGAACCATTCGCAAAAGTCGAGGACGTTTTGCCAGCGTGCCTGGGCGCTGCGCGCATCGTCCTGGTCAAAGAGGAAGGCTTCGTAGCCGATGGCTTTGACCAAATCGGCCAGAAGCGCGCCTGCCGGCTCGCGCGCGGCACGCCACTCGTAGCGATTGATGAACGCCGTGAACTGGTTGATCGGCTCGAGGCGTCGCGCATCGAGCTTGGTCGCCAGGGCACTCTCGCATGCGGCGGCAAATAGCGAGACGCCGCGATCGTTCGCGTACTGGCCAAGCGTCTCAAGCGTGGCATTGCCGATACCCCGCCTGGGCGCAGTGATGGCACGAATGAACGCGGGATCGTCATCTGAATTGCAAAGCAGCCTGAGCCACGCAGTCACATCACGAATCTCGGCGCGCTCAAAAAAAGACTGCCCGCCAGAAACGATGTAGGGGATCTTCTCGCGGCGCAACGCTTCCTCGAAGACCCGCGCCTGATGATTGCCGCGATACAGGATCGCATAGTCGGCAAACTTCGCGCGTCGCTCAAAGCGATGCGCTGAAATGCGAATCGCCACCGACAAGGCCTCGTCCTCTTCATCGTCTGACGACTGGATTGCGACCGCATCCCCGGGGCCCAATGCCGACCAGAGCTTTTTCTCGTAGAGCTTGGGATTGTTGGCAATCAGCGCATTGGCGGCCGCCAGAATGCGACCACTTGAGCGATAGTTCTGTTCAAGCTTGACGACATGAAGGTTGGGGTAGTCAAGCGTCAGTTGCCTCAGGTTATCGAGCGTCGCGCCACGCCACGCGTAGATCGCCTGGTCATCATCGCCCACGGCCGTGAACTGGGCGCGGCTACCGACCAGTTGCCTGAGCAGTTGGTATTGGCAGGCGTTGGTGTCCTGGACTTCGTCAATCAGGATGTAGCGAAGGCGCGACTGCCAGCGAAACAGCACCTCGTCGTGCTCGGCAAAGAGCGTGACAGCGCGTCCGATCAGATCGTCGAAATCAAGCGCCTGATACGCCGACAAGGTGGCCTGGTAGTTGCGAAACACACGCGCCGCCAGAAGTTCGTCTTCGGATGCCGCGTCGCGATTTGCCGCGTCCGCATCAACCATGGCGTTTTTCCAAAGCGATATCTGCGCGCCGACCTTGCGCACGAGCTTTTTGTTGCTGCTCGCGCAGAGCTCTTGCAAGAGCGTAAACGAATCGGACGCATCGAGGATCGAAAAGCGGGGCTTAAGGCCAAGGTGCTTGGCCTCCTCGCGCAGGATGCGCACGCCAAGCGAGTGAAAGGTCGAGACAATCAGGCCACGCGCCTGGCTCTTGTCGATCAAAAGCGCAACGCGCTCGGACATCTCGCGCGCGGCCTTGTTGGTAAACGTCAAGGCGGCAATCTGGCCCGCGCTATAGCCGGCGTTGCCAATCAGGTGGGCGATCTTGGCGGTAATGACGCGTGTCTTGCCACTGCCTGCACCTGCAAGCACGAGACAGGGGCCATCAAGGGAGAATACAGCGTCGCGTTGCGCGGGATTGAGGGCTTCGAGGGACACGCCAAGGCCTAAAGGAAGGCGCGATTCTAGCATCGCCAAAGGCAGGGATTTTTCGCAAGGCCAGGGCGAATCAGATTTCCAGCGGATCGACTTCGATATGCCAGAAACCGCGCCACTTGATCTCGCGCAACTTCAGAAAGAGGGTTGGCAAGGCCCGCTGCAGCGCTGGCCGCATGGCCGATTCGATGAGCAGTTGTGCGCGCTCGGCACCGGCTTTTCTGAAGAGCGTCATCGGTACCGCGTCATAGACGGTAAGCGGAAGCTCGAGCGCAAGCTCAGCTGCGATCTGGCTGGCATGGGAAAGAAATTCGAGCGCATCGGCGAGCTTGCGCGCCTCGGCACGCACGATCGCCTGGTAGGTGAAAGGCGGCAGCTGGGCTTGCTTGCGCTCGTCCATCAGCTGGCTTGCGAATCCGGCAAAGTCGTGGCGCCTGAGCGCTGCGAAAAGCGGATGGTCGGCGAAATCGGTCTGGACCAGCACGACGCCGGGCTTGTCGGCACGACCCGCACGACCGGCAACCTGGGTCAGGTTCGAGAACAGCCGCTCGGGCGCACGGAAATCGTGCGAGTAAAGCGCACTGTCGGCGTCAAGCACAACGACGAGCGTCAGATTCTTGAAATCGTGACCCTTGGCGAGCATCTGCGTGCCCACCAGAATGTCGATGTCACCGCCATGGAAGCGCTCAAGCAGTGCCTTGGCGCTACCTCTTTTCAGGCTGGCGTCGCGGTCGAGCCGGCCGATGCGCGCATCGGGAAACCATGCGGCGAGGCTCTCCTCGACGCGCTGCGTGCCGCGTCCAAGCGGTGCCAGGTCGGCATTGCCGCACTCAGGGCAAGTGCGCGGCGGCCTTGCCTGCCAGCCACAGTGATGGCAGTGCAAAAGGCCGTCGGCCTTGTGAAACACGGCATGTGCACTGCACCTTGGGCAATCGCTGATCCAGCCGCAGGCAGCGCAATTCAGAACCGGTGCGTAGCCGCGGCGATTGACAAACACCAGCACCTGCTCGCGCCTGCCAAGGGAGGTCGCGATGGCCTCGCGCGCGCGAGGCGAAAAGCCATGCTCAAGCACCATGCGCCGCGTCGGGACGCATTCGATCACGGGCAGGCTCGCAGTCGCCACGGCGCGCTCGGGTAGCGCAAGCAGCCGGTAGCGCTCGCGCCTTGCAAGCTGCCAGCTTTCAAGCGAAGGCGTGGCCGAGCCGAGCACGATGGCGATCTTTTCCAGGCTTGCGCGGACCACGGCGAGATCGCGCGCCGAGTAGCGCAAGCCCTCTTGCTGCTTGAACGAGGGATCGTGTTCTTCGTCAACGACAATCAAGCCCAGCTTCGGCAGCGATGCGAGCGCAGCCATGCGCGTGCCGACCAGGATCAGGGCGTGGCCTTCGTGGGCGAAGATCCAGTTTGCCGCGCGCTCCCCGTCAGACATGCCGCTATGCAAGGCGGCGACCGATTTCTGGCCAAAGCGCGCGCGCAGAAGGCGCTCAAGCGGCGGCGCAAGATTGATTTCGGGGACCAGCACCAGCACCTGCTGGCCGCGCCCGATGGCATCTGCAATCGCTGCCATGTAGACCTCGGTCTTGCCGCTGCCGGTGACACCATGCAATAAAAAGGGAGCGAAGCTGCCGGCGGCAAGCGCCGTCGTGATCTCGCCTGCCGCAAGCCTTTGTGCGTCGTTCAAGGCAGGCGCGCGCTCGTGCGTTGTCGGGCTTTCGGCAGCAAGGCGCAAGACACGCTTTCTGAGCAACTCCATCGAGCGCGATGTCGCCTGGCCGTCTTCGCCAAGCCGGTAGCTTTCCGGGCGCCGAAGGAGCACGGGCAACGCCGGCACGGCCACTTCGCCCAGGCTGCGCTGGTAGTAGCTCGCTGCAAAACGCATCAGATCGAGCCAGCCAGGCGACAAGGGTGCGATATCGTCAAGCACGGCCAGCGCGTCGCGCAACTCGCGCGGCGCCGCCTCACTTTTGCCCGCGCACGCAACGATGCCGATCAGCGTTTGCTTGCCAAAGGGCACCAAGATGCGCGACCCGGGGGTTGTCGCGGCGGCCACCGAATAGTCGAAAAGCACCTCGAGCGTGGCCGTTCCGGACTGCATTTTCGCGTACGAAGGCACGTCAAGCGCGACCGCCACCACGTGCTCGCAGGCAGGCTCAGTGTTCATTCGAGGTCGCAAAAAATGCGGCTAAGTCTCTGTTGAATCGGGATATTTTGCCTGTGCACAAATGCTGTGGACAAGTTTGTGAAGAAGGGCCACGAACGCGCTGTAAATGCCCGCCGCATAAGGCTTTTTGTCAAATTGCCGAAACATTGTGCAAATTATTTTGCTTTTAATTTCAATGACTTAGCGAAAATGACAGGTTTTGGCCAGGGCAGGCTGAAACAACACAGCAAGTTCAGCACTTTGTGTATAAGTCAAGCAGCCCGAGCAGCCAGCAGCCGCGCTAGGTGCACTGCGCAAAGCCAGTATTGGCGCGGTTTTCAAGGCAAAACCGGCCGGCTTGCCGCATCACGCCGAGACCTTGTGAAAAGCGCGGCTCTGGCTCTTTACGGCAGAGACAAGAACGGCGACAGCGTCTGGCGGGGTGAACTGCGAAATGCCGTGCCCGAGGTTAAAGACGTGGCCTGCGCCTTCACCGACCTCGCCAAACCGCGTCAGCGTATGTTCGACCTCGCGTTCGATATCGCTGTCCTTGGCAAAGAGGACATGTGGATCGAGGTTGCCCTGCAGCGCACAGCGATCGGCAATGCGTTTTCGGCAAGCGCCAAGGTCGGCGGTCCAGTCAAGGCCAACGGCATCGCAGCCGCTTTGGGCGATTTCCTCGATCCAGCCTGCCCCTCCCTTGGTAAAGACAATGCTAGGCACCCTGCGGCCTTCCTTTTCGCGCTGGACTTGCGCTAACACCGCGCGCATCGGATTGAGCGAGAAGCGCTGGTACACACCATCAGCGAGGATGCCACCCCAGGTATCGAAGATCATCACCGCCTGCGCACCGGCATCGATCTGCGCATTCAGGTAAGCCGCGGAGGCGGCCACGTTGACCTCAAGGATCAGCTCGAGAAGCTCGGGGTTTTTGTAGAGCATCGACTTGATCGTGCCGAAATCCTTCGATGCACCCCCTTCGACCATGTAGCAGGCGAGCGTGAACGGGCTGCCGCAAAAGCCGATCAGCGGCACGCGGCCGGCAAGGGCCTTGCGAATTTCGGCGACAGCGTCAAACACATAGCGCAGCGATTCAAGCGGAGGCACGCGAAGTGCGCGCACACTCGCTTCATCGCGAAGCGGCCGCTCAAAGCGCGGGCCCTCGCCCTCGGCAAAGGACAGGCCAAGGCCCATCGCCTCCGGTACGGTGAGGATGTCTGAAAACAGAATCGCAGCATCAAGACCGTAGCGATCGATCGGCTGCAAGGTCACTTCGGTTGCCAGCGCGGGACTTTTCGCAAGCGCGAGAAACGAGCCGGCACGCGCTCGCGTGGCACGATATTCGGCAAGATAGCGCCCGGCCTGGCGCATCAGCCAGACCGGCGTGTAGGGGACGGGCTCGCGCAGCAAGGCGCGAAGAACGATGTCGTTGGAAAGGGGCGGCACGGGTCACCTGCAGGCGCCGGCGACCCGGCATTGCGGCCATTTTAACCTGCGGCGACGCCTGCTTCGAATTGCGGCGCTCTTTGCACTGCGTCGTGGTCAAGGGCGGGCTGCGGCAGGGCCTGCGCCTTGGCCACGAACTTCGCCACGCGACCTGCCATGAGGCCCGCCAAGCCGCCCAGGAGCAGCGCGACAGCCAAGGAGGCGGGCGCCTCGCCGATGATGTCCGGACGCATCGCAAACGCAATCTCAAGCGCGTACTTGACGACAAAAATCGACAGGATCATGACCAATGGCACGGCGCTCCCCACCTGCCGTGGCTTGGCCCGCGTGCCGAAGACGGCGCCTTCAGGCACGCTCAGGTAGCCGATTGCGGCCACGGAGAGAAACCCGGCCGCCCAGCAGGCCAGCACCGCCCTGTCGGCACCGTAACGATTGACCATGCCAAAGATGCCGCCTGCCACCATCACGAGCGGAAAAAGCAGTACTGCGGCCACCCTGAAGGGACGCTCCTTGAGCGCGGCGACGCCGCGGGAGATCAGAACGGCGAGAAGCGCCCACACCCAAAGCGGTGTGTGGCTGAGGATTTGAGAAACCATCGGGAAGCTCCTTTGAAGATCGCATGAATGAATCCGGCCAGGGCTTGACGATGCCTGATTCTGGCCGCGCAGCATGTGCGATGCGACGAGCTGTCAGCGGGCCGGCGCGAAGCGTCGACGCAAAGGCGCAAACCGGCTAGGGCAAGGCCGAGGCGTCCTGCTGAATCTCGGCCAAGGAGCGGATCTGGAATTTGCCGTCCTGCCGAAACAGCCAGGTCTCGACGAATTCGACGCGGCCATTGCGCGCAATCAGCGCCGGCGGCGCAGGCAGCGGACTGGCCCTGCGCACGCTCCTGATCGCCACCCCCTCAAGTTCGGTGAAGCCATTGGAGCGCAACAGCGCCACCGCGTTGGGCGTGCCGTTGGCATCGACGTTCAGCGACAAGACCACAATCGAGCGCAAGGTCGGTGGCGGCGGCCCGTCAAAGAGCGACTCGGCATTGACGCGGTAGATGTGCTTGGCGACATCGCGCTTGTAGCCGTCAAGCGAGAGGGCTGCCGACTGCATCGGCAAGGCGGGCTCGATGGCGCCGCCCAGGCCCGGCGGCTGCTGCGGGCCGATGACGGGCGGCGGCGGATAGGTGACGGTACAGCCGGCTTCGGCCAAAACGGCAAGGGCCAGAAGGCCGATCTGGCGCCTTCGCCAGGCCACAGGTGCGAGTTGCTCCTCGATGCGAGAAATGCCGTCCATGTTCGCCTCCCAAAGGGGCTTGCCCGCAAAAAGAAAATGGCAGCGCAAGCTGCCATTCAATCTATCCGAGGATGCTCACCGCGGTCGTTGCATCAGCGTTTCTTGCGTAACATTTGTATCGCCGCCAGTTGCGCTGCGGCAATTGCAAGTTCAGCGCTCAGGGTTGCAAAATCGATCTCGCTTGCGCGGTTGGCGAGTGCTTCTTCGGCCACGCGCTTGGCCTCGAGCGCCTTGGCCTCGTCAAGGTCGCGGCCGCGAATTGCCGTATCGGCAAGCACGGTGACGATCTGCGGCTGGATTTCGAGGATGCCGCCCGCAACGAACACAAACTCCTCCTCGTTCGAGTCGGCGAGCTTGATGCGCACGGCACCTGGTTTCACGCGCGTGATGAGTGGCGTGTGTCGTGGATAAATGCCGAGTTCGCCGGTTTCGCCTGGCAACGCGACAAATGTCGCCTCTCCCGAGAAGATCGACTCTTCGGCACTCACTACATCGACGTGCATGGTGGTCATGGCTGATATCCGTTCTCAAGCCTATTGCAGCTTCTTGGCCTTCTCGATGGCTTCGTCGATGGTCCCGACCATATAGAAGGCCTGTTCGGGAAGATGGTCGAGTTCGCCGCTGACGATCATCTTGAAGCCGCGAATGGTCTCCTTTAGCGGCACGTATTTTCCCGGGCTGCCGGTAAACACTTCGGCAACGTGGAACGGCTGCGATAAGAAGCGCTGGATCTTTCTTGCGCGTGCAACCACCAGCTTGTCTTCCGGAGCCAATTCGTCCATGCCCAGAATTGCAATGATGTCGCGCAGCTCCTTGTAGCGCTGCAGCGTGCCCTGCACGCCGCGCGCCGTGCCGTAGTGCTCCTCGCCAACGACGTTTGGATCAAGCTGGCGCGAAGTCGAATCGAGCGGATCGACCGCCGGATAAATCCCAAGCGCTGCGATATCGCGCGAGAGCACGACGGTGGAGTCAAGGTGGGCAAAGGTGGTCGCAGGCGACGGGTCGGTCAGGTCGTCGGCCGGCACATACACCGCCTGGATCGACGTGATCGAGCCGGTCTTGGTCGACGTGATGCGCTCCTGCAGCTTGCCCATTTCCTCGGCGAGCGTTGGCTGATAGCCCACGGCAGAAGGCATGCGCCCAAGAAGTGCGGAGACCTCGGTGCCGGCCAGCGTGTAGCGGTAGATGTTATCGACGAAGAACAGGACGTCGCGACCTTCGTCGCGAAAGCCCTCGGCAATGGTCAGTCCGGTGAGCGCAACGCGCAGGCGGTTGCCCGGTGGCTCGTTCATCTGGCCATAAACCATGGCCACCTTGTCGAGGACGTTCGAGTCCTTCATCTCGTGATAGAAGTCGTTGCCTTCGCGGGTACGCTCGCCAACACCGGCAAATACCGACAGGCCCGAGTGTTCCTTGGCGATGTTGTTGATCAATTCCATCATGTTGACGGTCTTGCCAACGCCTGCACCGCCGAAGAGGCCGACCTTGCCGCCGCGCGCGAACGGGCAGACCAGATCGATCACCTTGATGCCGGTCTCGAGCAACTCTTGCGAAGGCGACAGTTCGTCATAGGCCGGCGCCTTGCGGTGAATCGATGCACGCTTGTCGGTATCGACAGGTCCGGCCTCGTCGATCGGATTGCCAAGGACGTCCATGATGCGGCCAAGCGTTGCAGTGCCAATCGGCACCGAAATCGGATGCCCGGTGTTCTTGATCATGGTGCCGCGGCGCAGGCCATCGGATGAACCCAGCGCGATGGTGCGAACCACGCCGTCGCCTAGCTGCTGCTGCACTTCGAGGGTCAGGGACGACCCCTCCATGATCAGCGCGTCATTGATCTTCGGCATCGCATCACGCGGGAACTCGACGTCGACGACAGCGCCAATGCACTGGACAATCTTGCCTTCAGCCATTTTCTTTCCTTCTGCCTCGCCTTGCGGTCGCGGCACGTGCAAGTTGATGTAATGTTTCGCTAGACCGCGGCCGCGCCGGCCACGATTTCAGACAATTCCTTGGTGATTGCCGCCTGCCGCGTCTTGTTGTAGACCAGTTTCAATTCGCCAATGACGCTGCCGGCGTTATCGGTGGCGGCCTTCATCGCCACCATGCGCGCCGACTGTTCCGACGCCATGTTCTCGGCAAGCGCCTGATACACCAGCGCCTCGACATAGCGCCGCATCAGGTCGTCGATCACGGCCTGCGCGTCGGGCTCATAAAGGTAGTCCCAGCTGTAGGCGTGACGTTCCTGGTCGGACTGGGCAAGCTTGTCATCGCTCAAAGGCAAAAGCTGCTCGACGATCGGCTCTTGCTTCATGGTGTTGATAAAGCCGGTGTAACAAAGGTAGACCGCCGCGAGCTTCCCTTCCTGGTAGGCATCGAGCATGACCTTGACCGGGCCGATCAGCTTGTCAAGGTGGGGCGTGTCGCCAAGCTGGGTCACATGGGCAACGACAGGAACCGCGCCGCGCTGCAGGAATCCCAGGCCCTTGCTGCCGATGGCCACCGCCTCGGCTCGCACGCCGCGGGCATCGAGTTCGCGAAGGCGCGTCGTCACGACGCGCAGGACATTGGTATTCATGCCGCCACACAGGCCCTTGTCGGTGGTGACGACAATGAATCCGGCGGTCTTGGCATCGTCGTGGGCGCGCAAGAACGGATGCACGTACTCGGGATTGGCTTCGGACAGGCGCGCTGCAATGTTGCGAACCTTGTCGGCATACGGACGCACGGCACGCATGCGCTCTTGCGCCTTGCGCATCTTCGATGCGGCAACCATTTCCATCGCCTTGGTGATCTTTTTCGTGTTCTCCACGCTTTTGATCTTGCCGCGAATTTCCTTGCCTGCTGCCATGTCCTTGCTCCGCTTGCCGCTAACGCCTAATACGTTCCGGACTTCTTGAACTCGGTGATCGCCGCCGCAAGTTCGGTTTCGGCATCCTTGTCGAGCTGCTTGGTGCTGTCGAGCTTTTCAACCAGCGCCGCGTGGCTGGCGCGCAGGTACTTGTGCAACCCTGCCTCAAACGCCAGCACGCGCTTGACCTCGATGTCGTCAAGAAAGCCCTTGTTGACCGCGTACAGCGACGCTGCCATGAGCGAAATCGGCAAGGGCGAATATTGCGGCTGCTTGAGCAATTCGGTGACGCGCGCGCCGCGATCGAGCTGGCGGCGCGTGGCTTCATCAAGGTCGGAGGCGAACTGGGCAAACGCCGCGAGCTCGCGATACTGCGCAAGGTCGGTACGGATACCGCCTGAGAGGCCCTTGATCAGTTTCGTCTGCGCCGCGCCGCCGACGCGCGATACCGAAATGCCGGCATTGATGGCCGGGCGGATGCCTGAATTGAAAAGGCTGGTTTCAAGGAAGATCTGGCCATCGGTGATCGAGATCACGTTGGTTGGCACAAACGCCGACACGTCACCCGCCTGGGTTTCGATGATCGGCAACGCCGTGAGCGAGCCGGTCTTGCCCTTGACAGCGCCTTTGGTGAATCTTTCGACGTAATCGGTATTGACCCGCGCGGCGCGTTCGAGCAGGCGCGAATGCAGATAGAAGACGTCGCCCGGATAAGCCTCGCGGCCCGGCGGGCGGCGCAGCAACAGCGACACCTGGCGGTAGGCCACCGCCTGCTTTGACAGGTCGTCGTAGATGATCAGGGCGTCTTGCCCGCGGTCGCGGAAATATTCGCCCATGGTGCAGCCCGAATAGGCCGAGACATATTGCATGGCTGCCGAATCGGACGCAGCGGCGGCAACCACGATGGTGTACTCCATCGCGCCGACCTGCTCAAGCGAGCGTACGACGTTCTTGATCGAGGATGCTTTCTGCCCGATCGCGACGTACACGCAGACCATGTCCTGGCCCTTCTGATTGATGATGGTGTCAATCGCAACTGCGGTCTTGCCGGTCTGGCGATCGCCGATGATCAGTTCACGCTGGCCGCGACCGATCGGCACCATCGAATCGATCGCCTTCAATCCCGTTTGCATCGGCTGCGAGACCGACTGGCGGGCGATCACGCCAGGAGCGATCTTCTCGATCGCATCGGTCATCTTGGCGTTGATTGGACCCTTGCCGTCGATCGGCGTGCCAAGCGCATCGACGACGCGGCCAATCAGCTCCGGGCCGACCGGCACTTCGAGAATGCGCCCCGTGCACTTGACGGTATCGCCTTCGGAAATCTGCTCGTAGCTGCCAAGAATCACGGCGCCCACCGAATCGCGCTCGAGGTTGAGCGCAAGGCCAAAGGTATTGCCCGGAAACTCGAGCATTTCGCCTTGCATCGCGTCCGACAGGCCGTGCACCTTGACGATGCCATCGCTCACCGACACCACGGTGCCTTCGTTCCGGACTTCGGCCTTTGCGCCAAGGCCCTCGATGCGGCTTTTGATCAGCTCGCTGATTTCAGAAGGATTCAGATGCATCTCGAACTCCAGTAAATAATATGTGTTCCCTGGCGCCTAGGCAGTCAGGGCAACGCGCATCGCGTCGAGCTTGCCGCGTACCGAACTGTCAAGCACCTGATCGCCAACGACGACGCGCACACCACCAATTAACGACGGCTCAATCACGACTTGCGGCGTCAAGCGCTGCTGAAAGCGCGCCTCGAGCGAGACCAGCAGCTGCTTGAGCTCGCCATCGTCAAGCGCGAAGGCGCTATAGATCACGGCATCGGCACTGCCTTCAGACTGATTCTTCAATTCGCGAAACTGCGCGGCGATCTCGGGCAGGGCCACGAGCCTGCCGTTGTCAATCAGCGTATCAACGAAATTTTTCGCCTCGGCATCCAATGGCGTCGCCATCACGCCCGCAATGATCGAATAAATCTGCTCGGGTGACACGCGCGGGTCGCCAATGATGCCCTGCATTGCCGGGTTGGTCGCGATCTGGGCAAGATCCTCGAGAAACGACGCCCACCTGGCCAATTGGTCTTTCTTTGCGACCCGAAAAAGTGCCTCGGCGTAGGGCCTGGCAATGGTGTTGATCTCGGCCATGGGCTAGAGCTGTGCCTCGAGCTGATGCAACAGATCCGCATGCACTGCCGGGTTGATTTCACGCTTTAGAATCTGCTCGGCGCCGGCGACTGCAAGGCTTGCCACCTGGCTGCGCAATTCCTCGCGAGCGCGTTGCATTTCCTGTTGCGCCTCGGCCTTGGCTTCGGCAAGAATGCGTGCCTTTTCGGCCTCGGCGGTGCGCTTGGCTTCATCGATGAGCATCGACGCCTGCTTTTCAGCCTCGCCCACGCGTACCTGGTTTTCGGCACGCGAGCGGGCCAGTTCGACCTCGACGCGCTGGTTGGCTTCGGCGAGTTCCTGCTTGCCGCGCTCGGCTGCAGCGAGCCCATCGGCGATCTTCTGTGCACGTTCGTCAAGCGCCTTCATCACCGGCGGCCAGATGACTTTCATCGTGAACACAACCAGGATGAGAAACACCACGCCCTGGACAATGAAGGTTGCATTGATGTCCACTCTACATTTCCTTTCGCTGACAATAGCGCGGCATGGCCGCGTGCTGCCGCACGGTGATCTAGCCCTTGGCGAACGGATTTGCGAATGCGAACATCATCGCGATACCGACACCGATCAGGAATGCCGCGTCGATCAGGCCAGCCAGCAGAAACATCTTGGTTTGCAGGTCATTCATCAGTTCCGGCTGGCGCGCCGAAGCCTCGATGAACTTGCCGCCCATGATGCCAATGCCGATGCAGGCGCCAATGGCCCCCATGCCGATGATGAGACCGCAGGCCAGTGCGACGAGAGCTGTGTTGGTCATTACGACTCCTTAACGATTAAAAAAAACGGAACTTCGCTCGAGCCAGGATTTAATGGCTCTCGTGTGCCTGGCCGATATACACCAGCGTCAGCATCATGAAGATGAAGGCTTGCAGGAAAACAATCAAGACATGGAAGATCGCCCAGGCAGTGCCGGCGATGACATGCATGCCAAAACCCCACCAGGTCGCGGTCGAGCCAAGAAGTGCGATCAGGAGGAACAGCAGCTCGCCAGCGTACATGTTGCCAAACAGCCGCATGGCGAGCGATACCGTGCGGGCGATGAATTCGATCAGATTGAGAAACAGATTGGCCAGGGTCAGCAGCAACAGGCCAATCCAGGTCACGGGATTGAGCGTGAGCTTGACGCTGCCAAAGGGTGCGGCGACGAGTTCATGGAAGAAACCGCCGGCGCCCTTGATCTTGAAGTTGTAGTAAAGAACGATGACCAAAACGGCCAGCGAAATGCCAAACGTGCCGTTGACGTCTGCAGTTGGCACGATACGGATGTAATGAATCGTGTCGGTCAGGTGCAGCCAGTGGAGAATGCGCGCGAACAAGTCGACGGGCAGAAAATCGAGGGAGTTCATGAGCGCGACCCAGGCGAATACGGTCAGCGCCAAAGGCGAGATGAAACTGCGATCACCGTGCACGATCGATTTGGCCTGGCCTTCGACAAACTCGACCAGAACCTCGACGACCGACTGAAAGCGTCCTGGCACGCCAGCGGTGGCCCGCCGCGCGGCCAGATACATCACCACGAGCCCGATCACTCCGGCTAGCACCGAGAAGAAGATGGTATCGAGGTTGATCAGCGACATGTCGATGATCGATTGCTGCTTGGCATCGGAACCCAGGCGCGTTAAATGCGTCAGATGGTGGACGATGTATTCGGAAGGGGTGAGGTCCTTGTCGGGGGCCATGCGCAACGAGCCTTAGGATTTCCGGTCAAGAAGAAACAATACGAAGTAACTTTTAAGCGCCGCGATCAGTCCGGCTAAGAACGCAAGCCATTGAAGATCGCGGTACTGCAGGACGATAGTCAGCAAGAGGGCGACCGTTAAGCCGAGCTTCACGACCTCCCAGATCAAGAACGTCGCGACGTCAGCGCCGCCTGGCCGCCGAGCTTGCCAGGTCAACCGAAGCGCGAAAAGTGCATTCGGGACCACACATGCCGCCGCTCCAAGGAGGGCCGAAAAAGCTGCAAGGGCACCACCCAGAACGTACGCAAGAAGCGCAACGCCACACGAAACGATCGCTTGCAGGTAGACGGTCTTGAGCATGCATGAAGAACGGTCTTACCCGCGCTGAAGAACTACCGGAAAGCCGCGAGATCTTACGCGAAAGCAATGAGACAGTCAATTTCAAAGTACCGCAAATCAGTCCGTTTCGGTGTGTGTTTAGGGTGCTAGAGTGGACGACATGAAACAAGGGAGTACCCCCCAAGGAGACCAGGGATGAGCGTCCCGCACCTGTCGGCAGACCAGTACGCGATCCAGTGGCCAGAGCCGGCGCATGCCAAGACCGACGAGGCCCCGGCCAAGGCCGAGGCGTGCGAGATCGAATTCAAGAACGGCAGCACGCAGCACGGCGACGTGCTGCACTTCACCGGCCGCGACGACTACTTCATTTTTCGGCCACACAAGGGGCACGAACACCGCAGCCAGATGATTGCCGTGAGGCTCGCCAAAGTGCGCCAGCTCCGGCTCACGCGGCCGATCCACCTCACGCCGATCAACGACGACACCGTGGGCCAGCCCGGCACCCTGTTTGCGCCGGCCGAGGTGCAGATCTACAACGTCGAGTTCCAGGATGGCGAAATCACGAGCGGCGAGACGCTCGGGCACGTGCTCTTGCCCACCGGACTGTTTCTGTTCCTGCAGGGGGCCGGCCACACCGCCTTGCGCCAGTTCATCCCGAATTCGTCGATCGCCTACGTCCAGGTGGGAGACCCGATCGGAAAGGTCCTGGTCGAGGAAAATGTTGTCAGCGAAGAGCAGCTCAAGGTCGCGGTGGAAAAGCAGCAGGCGATGCGGCGCCTGGTCCTTGGCGACTATCTGATCGAAGAAGGCTTCATTACCTCGGCGCAGCTTGATGCTGCACTGGAACTGCAAAAGGCCAAGCCAAGCCTGAGGTTGGGCGAGGCCCTGATCGAACAGGGCTCGCTCACCATCGAAGCCCTGCAGACGGCGCTTGCGCGCCAGCGCGCCAATCGCGGACGGCCCTTGGGCCAGATCCTCGTCGACATGGGCGTCGTTGACGCCGAGACGTTGCGCAAAATGCACGCGCGCAAGCTCGGCATGCCGTTTGTCAATCTGTCCAAATTCCAGATTTCCGAGGAGGCCCTAAAGCTCGTGCCCGCGGATGTGGCGCGGCGCTTGAACATCGTGCCGCTCGCCGTCGAGGATGGCGCGCTGATTTTTGCCACGCCGCACCAGCCGGAAAATGCCACCACCTCGGAGCTCGGGCTGCTCGCGCGCATGCGCGTCGTGCCGGTGATTGCTGCCGGTGACGAAATCATCGCCAAGCAGCACGAAGCCTATGGCGCACCGGGCACGGAACGCATCGCCGATCCGGCCTCGATCCGCTTTGCGGCCGGCGCAAGCACGCCGGTCTCCGACACCGCCGTGATCGAGCACGGCGAATTGCTCGATGTCACCGAAGAGGTCGGCCTTGAGTCCGAGCGCACGCTGTTGATGATCATCCAGCGCATCGTATCGGGTGCCATCCGCGGCGGCACCCTGGATATCCACATCGAGTCCGAAGGCACGACAAGACGGACCCGCATAACCTTTCGACACTTCGATAACAGCTAAGTCCTGGAGTGAAGATCCTGATCGTCGACGATTCCCCCACCATGCGGGCGGCGTTGTCGCGCTATGTCGAGCGCATGGGTCACGAGTGCATCACCGCCAAGAGTGGCGCGGAGGGGCTCGCCCGGTTTCGCGAGGCCGCGCCCGACATGGTGCTTCTGGACGTGTTGATGGACGACATCGACGGCTATAGCGTCGCCCGCGAAATCCGCAGCGCAGCAGAAGCGCAGTGGCTGCCGATCATTTTCTTGTCCTCGCGCGAAGAAGACCAGGACCTCGATCGAGGCATCGAGGCCGGGGGTGACGACTACCTCGTCAAGCCGGTCAGCTACGTCGTGCTTTACGCCAAGGTGCGCGCCATGCAACGCATCGACGAAATGCGGCGGCGGCTGTTGCGCGTGACCAGCGAGCTCGAGGCTGCAAATCAGGCGCTCGAGCGCTTGAGCCACCTCGATGGGCTCACCGGCATTGCCAACCGGCGCTATCTTGACACCGTCCTCGCGAGCGAAATCCTGCGCGCGCGGCGTGCGCGCATGCGGCTTGCCGTGTGCCTGATCGACGTTGACCATTTCAAGGCTTACAACGACCATTACGGCCACGTCATGGGTGACCAGTGCCTCGCGCGCGTGGCCAAGGCGATCGCGGGCACAGTCAGGCGCGCGGGCGACTTTGCCGCGCGTTATGGCGGTGAGGAATTTGCTGTCATTCTGCCTGCGGCAGACACGACAACGGCGCGCGCCGTGGCATCCAACATCCTCTATGCGGTGCGCGCACTTGACATCGAACACAAGCCGTCCGCTGGCGGGGTGATTACCGTCAGCGTCGGCGTGGTATCGCTGGTCCCGGCGCTGGCAATGACGTCTGATGACGTCTTGAGCTTTGCCGACGCGGCGCTTTATCAGGCCAAGCAGGCGGGCCGCAATCGCGCCGTTTTGGTCGAGGAATCAGCTAGCGCTCAGGGCGTGGCTCTCCCTTGATGCGGCTGATCAGCCCGTCGAGCTGATCGAGGCCGGCGTAGTCGATGACGAGTTGCCCCTTGTGCTTGCCGCGCAGCTTGATCGTCACGCGCGTTGCGATCGCATCGGAGAGTTCCTCTTCGAGGCGCACGAGGTCGCGCGTCTTGGTCTTGGCGGGCTTGGCGCTAGGGGCAAGATTGAATTCCTGGCCGATGCGCGAGACCAGTTTTTCCGTCTCGCGCACGGTAAGCCGCTTGGCCACGACCTGGTGGGCAAGGGCGATTTGCGCCGCCGCATCAAGGGCGAGCAGGGCGCGGGCATGGCCCATGTCGAGATCACCGGCAAGAAGCAGTCCTTGCACCGGCTTGGCCAGATGCAAAAGGCGCAGCAGATTGGAGGTCGCCGAACGTGAGCGGCCGATGGCTTCTGCCGCTGATTCGTGGGTCATGTTGAAATCATCGAGCAGGCGCTTTACACCTTGCGCCTCCTCAAGCGGATTGAGATCTTCGCGCTGGATGTTTTCGATCAGTGCCATCACCGCTGCGTTCTCGTCGGCGACTTCGCGCACCAGCACCGGCACCTCGGTCAAGCCGGCCAACGCCGCCGCGCGTGATCGCCTTTCGCCCGCGATGATTTCGTAGGTGCCCCCCGAAAGCGGGCGCACCAGAATCGGCTGCATCAAGCCCTGGCTCTTGATCGACTGTGCGAGTTCGGCAAGTGCGCCTTCGTCCATGCGCGTTCTTGGCTGGTACTTGCCGGGTCGCAGTGCACTGAGCGGCAGTCTCGAGGGAGCGCCGCCCTCGGGTGACACATCGTCCGCGTCGGCATTGTTGCCAAGCAGGGCTTCAAGGCCTCGCCCGAGGCCGGCTTTTCTTTTCGTCATGGGCTATTCGATCGCCGCGGCTTGCGGCTCTTTCTGGTTGAATCGTCCGATCATCTCGACGGCAAAGGCAAGATAGGCTTGGGCACCCTTGCTGCTGCGGTCAAAGACCACGCCTGGCATGCCATAGCTTGGCGCTTCGGCAAGGCGGACGTTGCGCGGCACCACGGTCTTGAACACCTTGTCTGCGAAGTGCTCCTCGAGTTGCGCCGAGACCTGGTTGGCGAGCGTCGAGCGCGGATCGAACATGACACGCAAAAGACCGATGATTTCGAGATCACCGTTAAGGTTGCGATGGACCTGCTTGATGGTATTGACGAGATCAGACAAGCCTTCGAGCGCGAAGTATTCGCATTGCATCGGGATGATCACGCCGTGCGCTGCGCAAAGTCCATTCAGGGTCAAAAGCGAGAGCGCGGGGGGGCAGTCGATGAGGATGAAGTCGTAGTCGTCGTGATGGGATGAAAGCGCGTCCTTCAGGCGCCGTTCGCGCGCATCGAGTTCGACCAGTTCGATTTCGGCGCCGGCCAGTTCACGGTTCGAGGGCAAGACATCGTAGCG
>Ga0116229_10006559_pt1 | contig 18676 bp, 11 predicted proteins | sample S1TSphgellanicum_3_FD_87313 | JGI IMG/M metagenome (GOLD analysis project Ga0116229, IMG submission 87313) | Host-associated microbial communities from peat moss isolated from Minnesota, USA - S1T2_Fc - Sphagnum magellanicum MG | ecosystem: Host-associated > Plants > Peat moss > Unclassified... | reverse complement strand
TAGTCAAAGATAATTTTGAAATTAAAATTTTTATTACATGTAATTAATATAAATATTACATGTAATATTAATATTAATAAATTTCATTTGTAATATTTTAAGAAGTATAATAAGATGGTTTGGATAAACTTGTAATATGGGCACAATATATTTGGTAAATATCTTACATTACAAAATAATATATTCAAAATATACACTAATTAGTGTAACCATAATATCAAAACCATTTATGCTAATAATAATACTTGAATACACATGTAATATGGTTGTTCATATACATTCAAAATATACATTTATAAATCCTAATACACCCAACTATATTCCTTAGAATTCACAATATACACCTTTGTATACTCATAAGGTTGCAACAAAATTGGTCATGTTTGCAACTAATGGGACATAAATTGTTCTTTTTGGATGAAAACCAAACTAAATGTTGTTCATATGAAAAGATGAAAACCAAAATAATCACAAATTAGTTGTAATGTAGTTGCAAATATGACCAACACAAAAAATAGTTGCAAAAATGTCCAAATGTAGTTGCAAATAACTACTAGTCACATGTAGTCACAAATATAGTGGTTACATTTTGGCCAATTTCTACTAATGTTTGACCAGCACACCTAAGAGATGTTAATCACATCATTGAACCCAACTATATGTTACAAAGTCAACTACGACATAACACAAAATGAATACAAAACAACTAATTAATATTAAATGTTAGAAGTCGTAGTTTTCATATATTGACTTCCTAAAATTCAACTAAAGTTGGACTTGAGCATTAGCAGCATGCTACTAGTTGAAAAGAAGACCCATATTGGACACAATGCCAAACTACACAACAACTTTACATCAAAATCCACATATCATTTGGAGAAGAAAACATAATTATTAAGATCTCATGCAATTGAAACACCCATTTCATTTAAAAGGATGTTGTTATGTTCATTCATTCATAGCTTCATAACATTGTGGCAACAAAAATTGAAATGAATGTCCTTCATTATGAATGTATATTGGCCCCTGAACAAGATGGATTTCAATTGTTACATCCAACAGTTGCCTGGTAGTTGGTGTTTCCCACATTTATTCAAACTGAAGGAAAATGTGCAAGGTTTGATGCTAACCAAGATGGGTGTATTAATTTCATAAACAATTATGGAAAAAAAACATTAACCAATGATAATGATTCAAATCATAATACAATATCGTAGGTCCATTTCAACTTTGATAGCCCAATAACAATCATTTTACCTTCATGAATGAAACTCCAATGGCAACTCCAAGAAGCACTCTAGAAACTATTGATACCATGGACTAAAATGTCCTCCCCCCCCCCTCCTTAAAAGCTCCATTGCACAAAAAGCTCCACAACCATCAAATTTCAAATCCTACACCTTGACCCATCAATTTTTTGTAGGGATTAGTATGTTGAAGCTTATATCCAAGGAAGGAACATAAACACTTTGTCAAAAACTTCTAGTTTGTTAACCAACTATGCATCACATCATTCATTTGGACATCAAGTAAAACAAGTTACGCATCATGAAATTCTAGTTAAATACCAAATATAGGAAGACTTGTGTAGTACATATCAATTGTTGGGGACCCAATAACGAAAAACCTATCAGGACAAGCAAATCTAAAAACAACCAAACCATCTACAATCATGAGATTTTAAAAAAAATTGTAGAGTTCAATCCTCCAAACAACATTTAGTAATGTGTTGAACATAGTCTATTACATTGGCACACCACCTTCAAACCCTTTTTCTTAAACCACATTTGTTCCTTTCAACAATGGTGGCCACCATCATCAAAACCCAAAAAACTTGGCATTGCAATTCTAACTACATTGGTGCACCTCCTTATACCCATATTCTTCTTAGACCACATTTTTTCCTTTCAACAATGATGGCTAGCATCATTAAAACCCAAAACACTTAGCATTGGAATTTTGACCATATTTGTTCTTTTTCTAACATGGTGGCTACCATCATCAAAACCCAAAACAATTGGCATTGCAATTTTAACTACATTCGCATACCACCTTAAACATGTCTTCTTCTTAAACCACTTTTTTTTTTTCAACATATTGGCCACCATCATCAAAACCCAAAACACTTGACATAGCAATTCTAACTACATTCACACACCACCTTAAATATATCAAATTTTTTGGAAAAGTGACATTGATAATCATTGTCATTTTTTTAAATGAATTTTTTTTTTATTCCATTTCAGTGAGGAAAAAATATGTTTTTAAAAAATACAGTCAAGACCAATGTTATGAGGACAGTTGGTTTGGAAGGTAAAACCTAGTGGTTTAGGCTTAGGTTTTTATGACCTTGACCCAAGTTGATACCTTTTTGTTGGATCCACAAACCATGGAATTAGCTTGTTGCTAGACCCCATATCAAACTAAAACTGTGAAATAACATTTTGAAACGTCAAGTTTTTGAAGTAAGAAAGTTGAATTTTTTTTAAAAAGTTAATTAGTAGGCTAAACTTTATAGTTAAACATTAAGTTTAATTAGTTGGTGAACTCCATACCACCATAGACCCTTGTCTTCATTAACTGTAAAACTTTGTACACACAATCTTTAACATTGGGGAGTGTGATTATGTGTACATGGAATTAGACATGTTGAATTGACCTTAAAGGTTTTTGAGTTTGAAAAAATGTGTTAAAACTAGAATCAAAAGGTTCAAAAATTGGAAAAACTTAACTCAAAACCCCACCTAAAAAACCTCCACATAAATTTTTTAATGTCAAAATTGAAATTGAAGGTTCTCTTGTTAAAAAAAATTTGTGCAACATTGGTTAGGACAAGGTAGGACCATATAATATTGGGGACAAGGGATTGTGCCCCCTTTTGCCTTGGTTAATGATACCCCACGTAATCCACATCATGACTTCTTTTTTTTTGGACATATATGTGAATTGTGATTTCTTATCATCATTTTATTAATAATCTTATCAATAGGTGCAGGCTAACCATTAACAAACTAGTGTGATTATCTCATGGATAGTAATAAGCAAAAAGTGAATTTTGGTGAATGTTTTAAAAAGATATGAAACTTGAAAAACAAACCATTTCTTGCACATAGAACTAGGATTTGTATTAAATCATTTTTTCCCTTTCACCGATTGGCACGAAATTCAAAAAATGGACGCAAGCTCCTATGCACATTGCATACTACTTCCCAAATATGCTTGAAGAGAATCACAAAATACATTAAGGCCCACTTTACATTAGAAGTCAAAGCCAAGGTAAAACTCAAATCAAACATTCCTATTAGTGCAATCACCATCACTAGGAATCAAGGTTGAATTTATTTTTTTAAAAATTAATCTACCATTTTATGGCCTTGGCTTGGCCCCAAGGTAGAAAAAGGATATCTATCACCTTGGGAGGCCAATTTGCAACCCTTGGGGCCAATGTTGTTGTATTAGAAATAGTTGTTTTGATGAATCCACACTTTAGGATCAAGATAAGCCCTAAACCAAACCCTATATTTTCTCCTTCCTCTTCATTTTATCTTTCCTCATTTTCCTCTCCTTCTGTTGAACTTATGTGCTTGTTTCTAAATGATGAAAGGGGTTCTATTTTTTCTACTTGAAATATGGCCATGGAAAACACAAAAGTTACAAGAATCTTGTGTTTATGTTCATCCATGGTGGTTTGACTGTTAAAGTTTAACTTCAAAGAGGAAGCAAAGATGAGAAAAAGAATGATACCAAGAATGAATGAATGAAATCATATGAAGGGTTCAAGCTTTGGTCCTTGATTTTTAGCTTTAATGACTTTACACATGAACTCATTGGCCCCCAATATATATATATATAACTTGAGCCCAAACAACGAGCCAAGAAGTGCTCAAATTTCCCAATATTGACCCCAAGAATGTTTGCCCCAACTCCCAGTTTAAAGCATGCCTAAGCAAATATGATTTGTGGGTACTCAAATATAGGGTAAATGGTTTTTGATTGAGGACATTACACTTGTAAAAAGATCACCCCATATATTATAATTCATCTCCACCCGTGTTATACATCACCCAAAATACCTTAATACCTTGGCAACTTGGACATTAATTATTTAATTTTCAGATATGTTCAAAATTTTAAAAATTTAAAAAAATAATAATAAAATCATGAAGGACTTAGGACACTACAAATTGGTTTCTACTATTGTGTAATATTTTATTTTTGACAAGGAATCTTCAATTTTAATTAATTATTTAACAAACATGTGTTAAAGTTGGCCTCATCCTATGTTATAGTGTACAAGCCATGTATTGGTGTGAATGGAGGTGCTTTTAAGCTCCTTTTGCCCCATCATCTCTTAGGTATAAGGATTGTGCAACAATGGTGCCTTTTGTAAAACACCAACATAATTTTCATGTTGAGACCTATTCTTTAAATATGGTGACTTCAAGATTTTTTTCCTCATAGTGTGGCCACTTGAGCCTACAAAAAAAACCATTTGAACCTTTTGCACCTTCCTTTTTTTATTTCACCAGGTTGCAAAAATTTGTAAGAAAAGAAAAAACACGCACACATACAATAGTTGGAACTAATAAAAAATAAAGAAAATTCAACTATCAAGGGTGTAATACCCCATAAACCAAGGCATTACAAGTGTAATGCAGGCCTGCAAAGTATTCCAAATACAAAAAAATTGTAGAATTTTCATAGTGTATTTGGAGGGCACCTTAACATCATTAAAATTTCTACCTCAATAAGTAATCACGTTATTTGGCACAAGTATGACACCCTAGTAAAAACTAATGATGAAAAAAAATTAGGGGCATAATTTTCATGCAACTAATGAGAAGCTTGACATGTATGCAAGACAACCCAATTTTTTAGTACCCTACTTTGTCTTGTGTTATTTGGGTCGAAAATTTGAAGAGGTAGGTTGAACAAATGAAAAGCTAGGTTGGAAAATGTAAGAGGTGAGTAAGGATTGAAGGTTGTAATAAAGAATAATTTTTTTCTTCTTATTTTCATCTTTCACATGCCAACTTTCTTGAAAACTAATTTGACTTTGGTTGTATCAATTGAAATTTTATTTTCATCTTTCAGATGTTAGCTTTCCTAAAAACCAATTTGTCAATAATAGGTAGGTCACAAAGGAAGGTAGTTGTTTTATTATTGACTAAAATTTTCATTGAAGAATAAAAATCTTGTGCATAAAAGTTCTTCTCAAATCACCTTTCTTTGTTGTTGATTTTTGTATTTGAGACGTACATGTCTATTCATTACATTTCCTATTCTTGTTATCATTATTGTCTATTATAATCTTGCTTTCATTGATATTTTTTTTGGGTCCTTGATTTATAATTTTGAAAATTGTGCAAATGCCAATTCAAGATGAAGAATCACTTGGAAAGATTAGATCAAAAGAGGGGTACCATTTGCTAGAGATGAAACACAGAAAAAAAATTATGACACAAATGATGTAGGAGGAGATGCAGGAATGTCATATTATTATCACATTCCTTGCAACAACCTTCCTAACCAAAAAATGCTCCAATGAATGTTTTTTTTTCCACAACATGTTAAAGAGAAAATTTGTCATTAATGACTAAATCTTTAAATTTTCTAACCTTTTAGTCTTTCCTAACATTTCATGTCACAAAATTAAAGATTAGGTGAGAGAGATAGATACCCATTTTTTGGGAGCATAACTAATCATGCCACATGCAACTCTTCTCAAAAGTGTATAAGGTTATGAATTAGTGGTGCAATGTATTACCATTCATAAGTGTCAAGGACTTGTTGGAAGAGGTTGAAAGAATTTAACGTTTTGGAAATATAAGTCATTACTCAAGGCATGGGGTTGAAATAAGGTGTAAGCAAAATGAGAACATTGACATTATGAAGAGACATGTGGAGAGTTTGATTTTCAAGTACTTGTATTGGAGAAGGACTTTGGAACCAATCACTTCATCATGACATGTCATTATTATGTAGCCAACTAGTTACTAAAAAACTAGTTCAACCTTTCAAGAATTCAACCTAGGCTACAATGGAACAACTTATGTCCATCACAAGGATGTATCATGACCCCAAGCTTTGCAACCATTTCCCCTTCCAATTGTTCAAGGAGATAACATTGACAAATTAAAGGTAAAAATGATAAAGTTTATAAACAATTTTCAAAGCTTCAACACATCATATATGTCTATTGTGTGTATATAGATTTAGATTCATGGAAAAATGTGTTGCCAAGAATGTACATAGATTTGTACATTGTAAATAGAAATGAAATAGTTGTAATATATTGTCATGGTTGTTGGCATAATAAACTTGGAGTAGAAACATATATTCTATTGCATTGAATATAAAAAGGACCACATTGTGTGTGTATGTTATATTTTACTTCCATTTAACATAAAATCTTGACAAGATTTCCTAAATTTTTCTTCAACCTGTGTAAAACAATGCTAGGGTATTGGGTAGGTCATCACAATTCAAAAATCATAGAGATGTTGGCACATACTTGGCAAAAACACCTTGTGTTTTTCATAAGTAATAATCAAATCAATAGAATAATTGGCAAGTTGGTGTCTCATAAACAATTCTTCTAAAGCAATCTACTTGTATGTCATGTAGGCTTTCAATTCTGTAGTGCTCAAATTTTTGAATCAATTCACTATGGATGTTCCTAGTATGCCCTTGCTTTCACAAAAAAATTCATGTATAAAATCTTATCACCTTTTTATATAAATTTTAGCTAGTTTTTATTGTGTTGTGTGACATTCAAGTTGTATTATGTTGATAACTTCAGATTTTTACGATCTTCCATTTAATGATGTATTAGACCTTGGTTTAATTTTTTTTAGTATGTATAGCTCAAGGAGTTCCTCCTTGCAATTTCTATAAATGAATACAAATTGTTGAAATTTAGAATGTAATAGGTAACATTTTTCATTGATGACGAAATGTTTGGCCTTTCCCTTTGTTTTTCTTTCATTTTTTCCATGTTCTTTTGAATGTATTGAGTAAATTTTGGAAGCTTTCTTTTAATTTCCCAACAATGATGAGTCCTTAGAACAAGTACAATAACATTTTCAGTCCAATATGCACCACCACTCATATGGTGCATTTCACATGGTAATTTGTATGAATTTTGGTTTTGTCATTTTGCCATTCGATATTGAATTATTAATACATGAATCAATTACGGCCTTGCCCTCAAGACATTAGTTACAACACATCAAGGCATTCAATGACTTGAGTGAATGTCATTATTTGTTCCAATGTCATGACCACAAATGAACTAGATGTTTTGGGTGCATCTTGACAATTCATATGTCATTAAATCAATTGAAAAGAGGAACAAGTGGAAAGACAAAAGAAGCAATTGACATTAAGCTCACAAGACCTTGATTGTTTTGAGCATTGGCCTTTTGCAATTGCATACACATTTACACACATAATTGAGATTTACGTTTGAAAGAATATAAAATATATATTCACACAAGTGGGTTTTTAATCTAATACAAATGAAGATTTCTAGTACATGTATGCAATGTTTACCATTGTATCATCATGAAACATTATTTTATATATTTCTAAATACCCTTTGTAACTCCATGGACGATGAAAATTCATTGAAGATGGTTTAGGTAGGATGACAATAGGCTCCCATAATATTTCATCCTACCATGTTCCTTCCCATAATTTGCTGAAATGAATTATTCTGATTTGAAATCTGTTATATAATTACCTATAATGACATATTTGTATAATGACCTTTTCTATGGTCGCAACCTCTTGGATTTCTTGTTTTTTAAAAAATTTGTTGCATGCATCTTTCTTTCTATTGTAAGTTTGCTATATATATATTGACAACACTCATGACTTTTCTTTTCATTTTTATTTGTATAGTGTAAGAGAGAAAAACACATTTTATTTTGAAAAATTTGAGAAATCTTTTTTTGTTTATTGCAATTTTGTTATCATAATCACAATTCCAAATATGTGTAGAAGTTTATTGTCATTGGTAGTGCAACAACATGGAGCCCAAGTTAATTAGAAGAAAAAATAAAGGTCTCATTTGAATTTTATTTTTATGAATTAAACTCTACAAAATTTAGGCTTGAAACTTTGGTGGGGGAAGGGGGTAACTCAAGGAAGCTTCTATAGAACTTTCATAATATTTAATCTTTTAAAGAATTTTTTTGAGTAATTTCATCATGGTTGAATTAAAATGAATGGTAAGATGGTAATATGGTGATGTAAAAATTTGGACACATGCAATTGCTCCCTTTATATTGAAAGAGATTTTTGATAAGATCCAAAAAAATGTTATTTTTTAGGCTTTAGGTTTTTTTGCAAATTTGATCAAAAAAATATTGCTCAAGGTATTAGGAGATATACATATTTTGCTTCAATTATCTTATTGAATATTCCTTGTCATTGTATTATTTAATAATATAAACTCCTCGATTAAACAATTGATGTTAGCCAATGTAAAATTTGATAACATGAAATCTAATATGTAAATGTAATGATTTGAGATGTGCATGTTAACCCCACTCGATTTTCAGGCTTTGTGCAATTTGTTTCATATTAGCTTTATTTTTTTGCATTTATATCGATTTGACATTTTGATCAATAAAAGATTTCAACAAATAAAAGACTTGGGGCACTAGGTGCAGTGACAAGTCAAGTTTCTTTTGGGTTTGGGGGAGAAAGGATATGTCCCCAATGTTTTCCCACCATGTTCCCAATGGTACCACAATTTTATACCATATATTTTACTGAAAGTTGAACTATTTACAGGAGTGCCCAATGTTTCCAAAAAAAAAGTGTGATGGGCCAATCAAATTGGCTATTCTTCAAAAGAAAAAAACACACTCTGGGTGCACCCCACAATTATTTAATAGAAAGCAACAATAAGGTGCACAAAGTGACAGGTTCCTCAGAAAAAGTTTCCTCATCTTTTGAGGAACCTTATGTGAAAGGTGTGTTCTCTCTCATTCACAAATTAATTGCAGCCTTTTAAAATTCTACCATACCTCTGCAATGGAAATAAGGTGACTCAAATTGGGCCCACATTTGAAGAATGTCCCCTTTCTTGGCCCTTACACAAATAAGACCCAAGTGACGAATTGTCCCTGTTTTGGAGATCTGCAATCTACACAATCATATTTGTATAACAATAATGCCATGGTGTTTCAAGTAGAGAAAAACATGATTGTAAAAGCAAAGCGACATATTCTACCTTCGTTTCTGTTGGGTTTAGCCTGCACACCAATCACAACCAGATTTGCACAATTTGACACCAATCATGTGCAGAAGAGGATCGCAACTTAGATGGAACAAACAACACTGTTGAAAATATGTGATAGGCAACCTTAGACTGACAACAAAACATGGTTTTGTCACAACTCACTCATTCATTCATCACTAGCATTAAAGTTCTCACCAGAAACTGCTTAACCCCCTCAATGACACAAATTCTAAAATACCATGGGAAAGCAGACCAAAATGGTCTGCCCTGACATTTAGGGGTTAAGAACAAATTTATCCCTGCTTCTTGAAATTCTCGCAATGCAAAAATCCTCCCCAATAGGGTACTCCTTGCTTGCAATTGCAACTTGAATTGGTTTACAACAACTAACGATCCAACAGGAAAAAGCACCCCCCAAGTAGCCAGTCAGAGGGATCCATTTGATTTCACAGAATAAAATGGATTTGAGGATCATGTCCATCAATCAAAAAGCATGCACAAGCAGTCTAATTGGAGGAGTGAAACACTGGAGTACAAGCGAAGCACTGAAAATGTGTTTCTGAGGAGACTGGAATCTTTTAGTAAATGAACAAAACAAAGATATGCAGCTTCCACACTCCAGGATCAAGTTGTGATCATGATGATACATGGTTTGAGACATTCAGCAAGCATATGAAACATTTGAGCACTATGATCCTGGTTAAGGGAAAGCAACCAACTCATCATTGTTTACTGTATGCCAGAAACTTATGGCAAAGTTTCAGGCGTAGGTAGATAGTTCTTTGTCTGAAGTCCCCCCTCCCCCACCCCCAACCCCCCAAAAAATTTGTATTGTACTTATGTTACGTCCGCTGTCAAAGCTGCCCTGGATCAAAATCATGTCCAAGAATCATTCAGCATTCATCATCTTATGGTTCCTCCTCCCAATCTAAACCCACATTTCTTTGATGCAATGCAACTCAATGCCCCTACTGCACTTCACACTAGACAAACCCCATTCTTGAAAGAAGATTTTGCTTGTACCCGGCTTACTTCAGTTTCTTCTGTGAATGTCATATGTGCTTGTTGTATGAGTTACTTCACATACAGATTGTCCACAGGATAGCCATCGCTCACCAAGTCACCCTCCATGAATCCCATCCCCTCATGTGACTGCAGCACACAATAACCAAGAACCCAAAAGCAGGGCAGAAAAATGCACTTGGGGTTAGTTAAAATGAACCACACAATGACACCACAAACAAGAGATTATCTTAGCATAAATTTTTCTCTTGGTTTACTTCCTGAACCTGATAGAAAATTTCATGAGACTTAGCCTGGATCACAATAAAAAGTGACACATACTAACACAAACCTGCTTCAAATAGTTCAAAAGCTCCTCTGAAGATGATTCATTTGTGATCATACCACCCCCCAATCTGGCACACATCAGGTTATCCCTGCCCCGCTCCTCCTTTGGGAATTTGAGTTCCCTGTTTGCTGCAACCTGCTCAGTAAGACTTTGACCGCGGGTGAGAGAAGGCCTTACAGCTCCTGCATCCACTGCTAAACTTAAAGGGAAGTTCATTCCCAAACTACCCATGCTCTGACTACCCATGTAGGCTGGCCGGGCTGATGAGCCAATTCCACCAACAATATCCTGCCTTGGCAAAGACAATTGATGAGGGCTGTACACTGGGTCCCCATGAACCAAGCCTTCCTGAGAACCCAGCCATGCTGGCCGACTACTTTGGCCAAGATCTGGGCTTGAATGACTCAATGCACTATATGTTGTCCGCACTCTCTTTGCTGGGTTTAAATCCTCAAGTCCTCCAGTTTTTGAGGACAGAACTGAGGCCTGGAAGCTGCAACCTGAAGAACCAGAAGAACCACCAAAATTCAAGTTCTGAGCCTCAACAGTTGATGACCGCATCAAAGAACCTGAAGCACTCAAAAGTCCTGAGCTGCTGCCAAACTCCCTGCCACCAGAGCACATATTTGAGAGGCCAATTGCAGTGCCTGGGATCACTCCCACTAAGTTAGGCACTGAACCACCCTGATTGATATTGCTAGAAAGAGGTCTGAGAATTCCCGTTGCTTGTGGGAGGTTGATAGGTGATCCTTCACTTTGTTGCTGGGCCCTCTGTTGAAGGAGCTGCATAGTTAGCTCTTCATTTGGACTACCTGCAAGGTTCCTGGTTGAACCTCCAAGTGAGCCCATGCCCAACTGGTGTTGCATGGATTTCAGGCTTGACAACTCATCCAGTTGGCCTAGCTGGCCAATTGCAGGAAGATGTGATTGGTGAAGACTGTTGTAGTCAAGAGCTCCTGAAAGGCTTTGCAGTAAGCCAGCCTGATTGCCTTGCAAAGAGCCATCGATTCCTGGTCTTGGCAGAGAGCCACTCTGTAAAGCTGCTATTTGAGCCAACACTGATGGATCCAGGGGACTAGAGGGTCCCACCATCCCACTTGATGCTCCTAACCTACCTGCCATATTTGCATGATGCAATGCTGCTATTGTCTGTGCTGGCAGATGACCATTTGTTACTAGGTTTCTATAATCTGACATCTCATCAAGGCCAAACAGACCACCATATCCTGCATCTGGACTGCCAAACGACATGTTTAAACTGTTTGATTGGCTGGTAACTCCACTTAGTCTCTTGAGATAGAGCCGGTATTTCTGCAGTAACAAACAAGAGATCACAACACAAACAACAAAGTCCTGATACTTCTGACAGCAAAAGAGGTCCAGCTATAAACTTGACATACAACCATTACAATGAGTCCACAGACAATTTAAAGGTTAAACTTACTACCAAATCCTACACCCCCCCTCCTGCTTGACAATTGAGGCATATAAACTCTTAGGGTTCCTAAAGAAGAGGACATGCAACTAACTTCCCCAGACAGGAGCTCAAGAAACCCCTGCAATTCTGGGTATTTTCCATCAGCTCAAAATCACTGTTTCTTCAAGAAACCAAGACATAATCATCCACCACATCAAGAAAGCTAGAAGAAGAAACTTGCACATCAAATGTCTGGCAGAAAACAAATCACACCTGCAGATGACTGGCAACATTCTCACGTGTTAAACCTTGAACGCTCATCAACTCCAAGATTCTCTTGGGCACAGCCTCTGCAAGAGATGCATAACACATCAGAAATACATCCCAATATGGACATTCTGGTGGAAGACTGTGGACAACAGAGAACACTGGAAGTGCCCGGCAAAGCACCAAAATTTGCATGTCTCAGTGACCCGACAGGTTCTTGGGAACTCTTACTGTCTATTCCCAGTTGGTTGACAGCACTAACAAACTGCTGATGCAGTTCAACTGACCAAACAACACGGGGTTTCTTCAATGTGGAAGGGTCATCATTATCCTGCTCAAAGTCCTCCTCATCCTCTTTTGCCTCTTTCTTCTTCTTGTTCCTCCAAATCCCATCAGCTGTATCAGCAGCTGATGATGTGTTATCAGCATCCTCAGCACCACCCCGTCTCTGTCTGTCACCATCTTCAAGGCTGGCTGAATGCTCCTTGGGTTCACTCCTCAACTTTCTCACTACATGCTGCCAGATGTTGCTCAGCTCCTCAATTCTCACTGGTTTCAGGAGGTAATCACAAGCACCATGGGTGATTCCCTTCATCACCGCGCTTGTCTCCCCATTTCCGGACATCACTGGAGACAGTGCAACAAATTAGTTCCTCTTGCCACATTTGTCATCACAGCTGCAACAACATATATACAGACCCATGCCAGGAATAGTGAGATGAAGAAGCATTACTTATGACAGGGAGGTCCATCTCAAGACCAACAAGCTCCAGAAGCTTGAATCCATCCATGTCCGGCATGTAGACATCACTGATAACAAGATCAAACTTGTCTTTGTCTTCTCTCAGTAGCTCCAGTGCTCTCGTTGCTCTCCCACATGTGGTCACTGTGAAAGACAAATCGCTATCAACATCAGAATCTTATCTTGTCGGCATTACTAAAGAAAGAGAACTCTGAAAGAAACTATAGGTTGTATGAATTTTAAACTGCATGGACCAATGAGTAGAATCTCTGAGTGAGCAGGAAGACCTTTCAGATATAAAGAGCAAAAAGAGCAAGTTGAGAAAACTGGCATTGACAAATCAGAAAACTACACACAAGCCGAGTAGCAATTATAGCGATGAAAAGCAGATTTGTTACCACAACAAACTGTACACAAAGGTTATTGTAATTTGGGGCAAAGTTGGAGTTTTTACAGTGAGAAGCTGTTGAAAAAGCTAAAGCAACAACATTCTACAGAAAAGACCCGACCTTCCACACATGCAGGCTGGCGTCTGTCCTATTTTGGCAGAGACACAGCGTACAGGAATGGAAGGCAGAAATGGCAAAGTGTCATGGCAGACGCATCAGGTAGACCTTGATAAGGCAGAGAAGCACACCTTGGTAGGAACACTGCTGCAACATTTTTTTTAGGATTGCAAGACAAGTTGGATCATCGTCCACAACAAGTATTCGCAAGCCAGCTGGAAAATCATCAGCTGGTTCCATTTTTCCATAGGTTGCTCCTGCTCCGCGAGCGGTGTTGTTTGGACTCGTAGTTTCAGCACTGCTACAGTGTTGCTGATGAGCCTCTTGCTGGTGATTCTTTGGTTGTTGATGACTTTGTTGCCGTGGTGGCGGATGCTGATGGCTGGCCATGACTGGATCCAGATCTGCGATTCCCTCTCTAACCCTACTTAAGTCCCCCCCACTCATGATGCACACCACAACCAATGCGTGAGGCCGCGGTGGCAGAGGACTCCAAAATCAATACCCCAGAAGTCTGGCAACGGTCTTGCTCCAGGGCAAACCTTGCTGCCATCAGACTTCTGCCTGGTAAAGGTGCCACCACTCCTCTTCCCCACGCTTATGGAGCAGGAAAACAACCAGACCATTGACAGAAGCCCGTAAAAGACAAGGCGGACAAAAATATCCTTCGCGGAAAGCTAAAGACGGGTGAGAAAGGTGAAAGCTTTGAAATCGAGTTTCTCGCTTTCATGGCACCAGGCTCCGCCTCCAAATACAGAGTGCAGCGGACTAGAAGCACAACGCCTGTCCACACTGTTTTCAATGCATGCGACCAACAACTCGAGTGCCACAAGCCCGGCGAAAGCAGACCAGCAAACTACACCTAGAACTAACAGGCATATCAAAGGAAAGCCATCGAGAGAGAGCTCCCAGAAAACTGCAACTTTTGAGAATAAAAGAAAACAACGTCGACAAAAACAAAGCTTCAACCCCTCCGCCTCAGAGTAGATAAAAGCGTCCAACAAATAAAGCACACACAACACGAAAATACTAAACACACTCGCGCGCACACCTCTCTCTCTCTCTCTCTCTCTCTCTCTCTCTCGCTAAGAACACAAAATGCTGCAAGTTTCTCCAGCTGCACACAAGCAAAAGCCGGACCTTCAGATGACAAAAGACAGAGGCATTCCTACGATGAGAGACCTAGTGACCACCAAAACAAGTGGAAAAGGTGCCTAGTGCTGAGAGTGGCGATAGAAAGCTATACATTACTTATTATCAGCGGTTCACAACAACAATCAAAATCGCTGCAAAACAAAAACCAAAAAAAAAAAAAAACTTAGTAACAATACTACGGTGGTAAACACAACTCTTTTGTTTAGTTGCACGAGAAGGTGAACATGAGAAATCGCAACATTTGCTAAAGCACAACACACGTCTCACACTCTTTCTCACACCACAGAAAAGAGAGACACACAAAACAGCAAAACATCCCGGAGAGACAAACTGTGTCTGTGTGTCTGTATGTAGTACCACGACAGAAAAAAGTAGAGCAAACAGAAACGGACAAGAGAAAAGCGGAGCTCATTAAAAAAATATTAGGACTAGGAGGGGAGAAGGAGTTTCTAGAGTTCTAGTACAGGAAAAGGCGAAGCGCGCAGCAGACAAACGATCCGGATTACTCCTCTAACCACGGACCTCGTGTGCTGCAGCAGTAACAGCGGCAAAACAAAACAAGCGCAATGCGCGACCGCGTCGCACCCGCAACCCTCGTCCTCGTCCTCGTTATCGTCGCCGTCCTCCTCCTCGTTGTCGTCCCACTCCTCGTTGTTGTCGCCGTTCTCGTCCTCGTTCTCGTCGCTAATGTCGTCCTCGTTGTCGTCGATATTGGCGTTCCCTATTGTCGTCCTCGTTGTCGTCGATAGTGTCGTTCACTAGTGTCGTCCTCGTTGTCGTCGATATTGTCGTTCGCTATTGTCGTCCTCGTTGTCGTCGATATTGTCTTTCCTACTGTCGTCCTCGTTGTCGTCGCTATTGTCGTTAGCCATTGTCGTCGCAATTGTCGTCCCTCGTCGTCTTCTTTCCTGGACTAGGTCCCGAACCGACATCCCTAACCATGTCCCGAAACTCTGTCCCCCCCCCCCCAAAAAAAAAAACCAGGTCCCAACCCCCCCTCTGATGGCCATAACCCGCCAGCCTCGTGTGTGCTGCCTGCCTGGACGATACAACCGACGTGGCAGAGATTTTCAGTCCACAGTGTGGACACCATCTCCATGTGACCGCAGCATTTTCACATGCCGTGCGTGCCAGCTCAGATCTTTTTTTTGGGTAATCGAGTCTCTGGACCAAACACAAAAAAAATTGTCCAGTACAAAATCAAATCTAAAGTTAACACATATAAAGGAAAGGGGGCGGGGAGGGGTCCTAAGTGGCTCTTATCTTTTTGTTATTAAAATAATAATTGATGTGAACACAAATAGTGTAACCTTAGATGCCAATCATCACCTTTTTTTAAATATTAAAATTAATTTCAATTCTTTTGTTAAATAACTAGAAACCGCAATTTATCCAGTGTTGAGTTCTCAAATTTTGTAAAAAACCTCCAATTCCGGGTTTTCTTTAATTTTAGAATTTAAAGAACCTCCAGTTTTCTTTTTTTCTTGTTTGAATTTTTTTGGAATTCCAATTCTTTAATAATTTCAAAATCATAAGAACCTCCGGTTTTAGGGTTTTTGAAAACATTCAAAGAATTGGCCAATTCTCATAAAAGGTTGGGCAAAGAATTAACCATTCAGGGTAGGTCCTTTTGACCCAATTCTTTGATTTGGTGAAGCACTGGTTGAGTCGCAACCTCGGTTCAATGATTTTCTCAAAGGTTTGGAGCTAGATTCTTTGATTTTTGAGAACTGTAGTTTTAGGGTATACATATTGATTTAGGGTTTGATTTAGGGTATACATACACCCTACCCTTATGTTCCCGTTCTAGGTTCCAAAAAAGAGAGAACCTCCCAATTACACGGAAAAACCTGGAATTTATACAAAATAGTGTGGAATTCTCTCCAAATACCTAAGCTCGCTTTCTTGAAAGTCCCTTATGTCCATACAAGACCCAAAGCAAATTAACTACGGGTAGTAGACATTTGTGCCACAAAGTGCAAACCCTAATAATTTCTAAAGCTGCAAAATGTCACTTGGGGGTTTGTCAAGGGTTCCCCCATTCACAATTTTCTGTTTTCTTTAAAGTTTTAAACAAAATTTACAAAATATGACCTCAAATTGTATCATCTATATATGGTCAGTAGTTTTTTTTTAAAAATTTGTGATGTAGCCAAAATTGGTGATCATCCACAAGAAGATTTAGCCAAATATGGCTACAGACCATATATGAAAGTAAAAGAATTTAATAATGCTTTGATGTTTTTACTACGTAACCAAAACACCCCAACACATAAACCTATTGGTTTTAAAACATTGAAAGTATTGAACATGAAGGAACTTAAAAATTGTTAAGACCAAGTATAAATTCCACAAATTCATTAGGTGGGGATTGCATTCCAATACAACAATTTCTCTATATGGTTCTTCCAAGAGACTTTTGGCAACTTGCAACCCCAAGCAAACCTCATCCTCGTTGGAAGAGAACATATTGGTCCTCCTCTTGGATTCAATGACAAACCCAAATTCACAACGTCGAAGTCCGAACCCCATACATACTACAAGAGGACTACATTGAAGAGTTTTGATGTGTGGAATGTAACACATGGGAAGGACGAATTCTAGGGGTCTTTCTTTCACCCATATTAGTTGTTGCTCATATTGGGAAGCAATGAAGGAGATTGAATTTGCTTGGGAATGAGAGAATTGCAAAGGGGAAAGAAAGGAAACTCACTACTACAAAGCTACTTAGAAATCAATCAAAAAGTCATGTGGCAAGCACAACATGATAGTCAACCCTAGAGGACCATCTCCACAACATAGGACTAGAAAAGTATGCAACACCCATGTGAAGAAGATTTGTGATAAACATATCCAAACGTAACACCCCACCAGTACTGCCAAACAAAGAAAGGAATTTCAGAAAGTTCGAACCCTAATCCTTACTAGGTGCAAATTGAAAATATGACAACCAACCATGGAGACCCAATATGTGAAACCTTAAAAAAATGTTTGGAGATATATATATATATATAACCAATACGAATATGTGGTGCATTAGTTATGGCCTATTGGCCATTTCGTGAGCATCTTTGTTACCTATGGTTTGCCATTTAAATTGTGGGTTAAGGGCATTAGGGTTTCATACTTAGGGGCGTAACATCTTCTTTCTTAAATATAAAGAAAAACTATAATCAGGTACCCCAAGTACATATTGCGGTGACTATCATTGCAGGATTTGTCAAAAGTTTCAGAAAGATGGACCAATCAAAATGACTCATTGGCACACATAAGACTTTGGGAAGCACCCCAACAATTAATTAATAGAAACCATCAATAAGGTACCCAAGATTAAATATCCCCAAATCCTTGAATAATCTGTTCCCAATGATGAGGAAAAGGTGGGATCTCATCATTTGGGAGTTTAATTTTATTTAATTTTTAATCGGCTCTTGGAAATAGCGAAAAGATAATGAGAAATGAGGCACCCAAATTTGCAAAGTCCCTCACAAAATGAAAATAATTTAGACGGGAAGAATTTAGGGTTCACCCAAGGTAAAGTTTTTTGATACAACCACAAGACCACACCACTAAACTATGTATATGAAATGCCACGGTGCATATCATATCATTGTTGTAAAGCTATTTGCAATATATGTGCAAGTAGTTCAACGGCCTGCTATTTTGAGCCCACAAAGAAGCAAAGTCCTTGCTAAGTAGCTTATAAGCTTTCAACTGACAATTTCAGCTACAAAAAAACAATTTTTTAACACTTTTGTGTTGTGTGGGTCAGGGGCACCCTCGTGTAGACCTCTTTTTTGACATACTATGTAAGTGGCTGTTTGTTTGGGGAGAGTGATGAGTGTATTGGCTTCCAGACAACAAAGTGAGGGTGGGTTTGGGGGGGGGGGGGGGGGGTTCATTTGTCCACCGCCACGAATGTTTGATGGGGAGATGGGGAGGATAATGTGGCGAAAACTTTTTCCCAATCACATTTTTATCATAT
>Ga0116229_10006556_pt1 | contig 18682 bp, 17 predicted proteins | sample S1TSphgellanicum_3_FD_87313 | JGI IMG/M metagenome (GOLD analysis project Ga0116229, IMG submission 87313) | Host-associated microbial communities from peat moss isolated from Minnesota, USA - S1T2_Fc - Sphagnum magellanicum MG | ecosystem: Host-associated > Plants > Peat moss > Unclassified... | reverse complement strand
TAAATGTGTTTAGCTACTGTTTAGATAAATTTTTACATTGTTTTACAATTTTTTTAAGCACGAAAAACATTGGTTACAAGTTTTAAAACATGTCAAAAGATATTTTATATTTATTGAATTACTTTCAAACTTATTTTGATCTAGTAGATTAATATATTAGAAAGTGTGCATACAAATATAACAAAAAAATTCAACATTATCTTGGTTTATGAATCTCTTAAAAATGTAACAAAAGGACTAGTTATGCCTAAAGTGGTTCCTATTAGTATGGATTGACCCGACAATCTTATGCAATCATTCCCAAGAAACCTTTCAAGAAGGAAAAAAATGAAAAAAGATTGATAATGTTGTTCACAAACCCAAAAAATTGTCAACAAGATATAGAGAATGCATGTTTAACCAATTTTTTTGCTCTTTAATAGTAAGTTTGCCAATTTTGCATAATCTCCAAGTTTACAAACTATCATGTCTTATTTTCATGTGCATGAAGGTACAATGCAAAAGAGGCTATGATTTATGTAAATTGAATAATATGTTCCCAATACCAATCTAATAGTCAATGCCAACATCAAAGTCCTTGAACCCTATTTATTAAACTCCAATTACTAGGCTTTGAAACATGCACAAAATGGGCACAAAAAATAGGTTTACAACATCTTACATCTAGGCAAAATTCAAATTCAAAGGACAATTTACATCATCTTTTACATGGACAATTAAGGCTCAATACTAATACTCAAAAAAAAAAAAATCATTTTAAAATGTTAAGTAAGTCCAATCCATAAAAAAAAATTCAAACATATTTTTCCATGACAAAAACTACCAAGCCAAACAACTAATGGAACAAAAGGTCATGTGAAAGCATACCACTAAACAAAGGGGCACAAGTGTTATTTTAGTGTAGAATAATACTCTCTTAAAGCAAGTGGAAGATATGGCTTGTTAACTTGCACATGTCTGACTAGGTTTTGAAGTGTTACATACATGAAAGATCTACACAAATTACAAGCCATTGAGTTCACATGCATGGGTTCCCAAATTGTCATCCATTAATGAAAAAAAATCATAAATAACATTTCAATTCTTTGAAAAGTACCAACAAGGCAAAAATGAATGGGCCAATGGGTTAAAAGAAATTACCATTTTTTTAGTCCAAAACAAAGGTATATTTTGTGGGTTAAAATGAATTACAAAAGTTTTCCATTGATTCCTTAGGCATTTTTTCCATTTAGTCTAAAGTCCATTTAGAACTCCCTTTCTTAACACTGGCACTTATGCACAAGAGTAATCCACTTTTGAACTTTTGAAATAACCTTATTTTTAAACTTGTTTAAAGTTCATAGGTAAAATCTTACAAATGCCATCATGCAAAAAATTTCAAATTTTGTTTTTTTAATATGTTATTTAACCAAAATCAAGTCCCTAACCAACTCATCATGATTGGACCATTTCAAAGTTCAAATAAAAACTTGTTAATATTGTAGTCCATAATGTTTAATTTTGAAAGTCCATGTCTCTTGTGTTTTTCTTAATTATGGAATTTAATATATGGAATAGATACATATTCCAATTGGTATTTTGAAACTAAATACCTATAGAAAAAAATTAAATTCACGTATCAAATATGGTCATTAGAATGACAAGCATTTTATAAAAAAATTCAAAAACTTCAAATTTTGGTCCATTCATTTTTACACCCACCCAACAACCATGATGCCCTTGGAAACTACATGTCATTGGTGGAAGTGAAATTCAAATTCATGCAAAATATTTCACATTACTGTAACAACATATTTGCATTTCACAAGCATATGTTTATTATTTCTATCTTAAGTCTCAACAAACTTAACAATACAATTCATTCCAACATCATATCCATAGTTATTACATATAACCAAAATCTGCACTTTAGAATACATTGTAAAAAACTCCAAAAACAAGATTACAATTCATTTCATCATAATTTAGCACTACAAAGGTTGAACATAGAATTCACTGTAGAAGTTTGTGCTTCTCTATATTACTAAAAACATCAATCCAAATTATAACATAATCCCATGTTTTGTTGAAAACAATCCCAAAATAACACTTAAAATTCGTGCTATATCAAAGCAAAGTCTATGGTTTCTATTGCAAGTACCTTTAGCTCCTCTTATTCTTCTCTAAAACTCCCTATCTCATATTCTCCTCTCTTTGTTCTCTAAAACTTTCCCCCTTTTGAACGATCCAAAGTCAAATCATTATAATCCAAACAACAAAAATTCAAAATTCAAACTAACAAACTTCCCTAATTAGTCCTTATCCTAACTGCTTTGTTCATCCCAAATCACATACTCATCCTACCCCCTTAACATTACCCCCTCTGTACGTTAGATTTCGTCCCTGAAATCCTTGTAAAATGACAAAAACGAAATGAGAATATTATATATCCTTTTAAACATATGTTTCCCCTACTATAGTGTTATAATCCCAATCTACACATAAACCAATGATTATATATCTACTTTTTGTTCTATAGTTCCAATTTCCTCCCCCACTAATTCAATTTATGGTTCTATATCTAGATATTGCATCTTGGATATTTTTGGTGCTAGAATAGCCTCCACCTTTTCCTATTCCTAAATTCCCTTTGGTTTTTTTTCTTCCTAACCCCCTCCTTTAAGGTCATGTGGTATCTCTAGCTACACCTCCTCCTCTTAAGTTACTCCACTTCTAAAGTCTTGTGATTCTTTAATTTGTACTTCCTCCTCTTAAGCTATACTGTTGGGCCCTATTTCTGTCTCTTCATCCTAGCCCAATACTTCTATACTTGTTGGACTACCACAAATGAAATTTGGAAAATTCTTTTAATAAGCTTCCAACTTGTACTTCATAATTCTTTTATCAGCTCTATGTTGAGCCATATTCTTCTCCAACTCCTTTGTAATATATTCCTCTGCAACCTCCCACCATTCCTTAGATTTTTCATCCTCATCAATGTATAGTACTATAACATATGTTCATAATCCTCTAATCTTTTCTTGATACTAAATGGATCCAAACTCTTCCTCTATTCATGTGCCCTCTCCAATTATGTTTGTAGGTGTTGCAAAGTTCTTTGATATTCCTTATTATCCTCCTTTAACTACTCTATTTCTACCTCTACTTTCTTTCTTTTAGGCTCCTCAAAGATAGATTCTTTATATTCATCAATTCCAAATCTTTTAGGACATTCTCCTTCTCCTTCTTTTCTTTAGTTAGTGCTTTCACTTGATTATCCAAAGCCTCTTGTTGTTTCTTATGAAAAAATAGTGTTTTTGTCCACTTCCTCTCTAAGGTTTCTTAAATTTTAGCCTTTTGCCTTAAATTTTGTAATTCTTCATCTTGCGACTTCAGTGGTGTTGTGCTACCTTTGAGCTCCTCATTTTCATCGTGCAGTTTTTTAATGAATACTTTATTTTTCAACTCAACCTCTTCCTTGTTCTTCTTCAAAATTTCCACATTATGTTTCTACCCCTTCTAGAAATCTTTTTCTTTACCCAATTCTTCCTATAACACTGCCTTCTCCTTTTCCCTCATAACAAACCTATTCTTCATAATGTTTACCTTTAGAATCAAATTCCCCATATTCAAACTCACAATTGCCATGGTCTAAAATAATTCGGTTGCCTTATCTGCTTTCATTACTTCTGCAGCTCCCTCCTCCACAAACTTTGGTGTACTTGTATGTGTCATAGGATCTCTAGATCCTTCTATAGATGATCCCAACTCCTATACCATTATTTTTCCCAATTCAAATTCAAATGGGAATCCTTTTGTAGATTCCGGCTTATAAGGTGGTACTTGTAATTCTGCTAGTTTAAACTTTTCAATAGCATGTTGTGTTGCCACTCTCTTTGTTTGTAGTTCAGTAGCCTATAGGCCTTCTTGTGTCTATTATTGTTGTTGCTGCAAATGCTATTATAAATGTTAAAAATGTTTTGGATTTATAGTAGTTTCCATCCAATCTTCACATACATCCCCTTCAAAGTACAAATGCTCTTCACCCTCTAGAAACCTTATGTCATGTTCCCTTTTAATTCCCTGGTTTTTCTCCCTCGGTTATCTCTTTTGTGGTGATGTCATCTATGGTATTTTCTGCTTGTGCTCCTTTGGATGTCTCTCTTATGGAGATGTCATATGTGGTACTGTTATAATATGTCTAACTACCTTTACCATTATTGGCACTATAGATGGTTCCACTCTACCCCTCATCATTTTTTGTGCCCTCAAATATGTGCTTTCATGTTCCCTCTTCACTTTTGAGCTTGAGGCTCCTCCTTCTTAAACTTTGTTCTTCCTCTTGAGAGCACTTCTTGGAAAGTCTTCTGTAGCTTTCTTTTTGTTCTCTAGTGTTATCTACATCTCCTCCCTAGTTTTTTTAACCTTGGCTAGTGGTTTCTATTGATTGTCTTTTTGATGCACAAACAAATACTAAAAGGTTTTTTCTAATACCAAGGTAGATTAACAAGTATCTTTCTCATGCCCCTTATTTTCCTGAACATACTTATACCACCTATCCAATTCACTACACTGACTATTGAATATAATTTGTGCCCAATCTATTTTCTGCCCCTTCTTTGCTCTCAGTAATGTAATAACATTTTTGTTGTTAAAATACTATACCTTCTCCCTTTGATAAATGATAGATATAATGGCAGGATATCTGATAGAGTATGGCAGACCCAAACTTTTTTGCATTCCATTGATATAGAAAAATTTACAGGTGTAAGTCTACAACTCTGTAATGCTTGAACTGTTAATGACTCACTAACATGTCCTTTTGATTCTTCTACATACCCTTCTACGCACACTCCAAAAACATCTACAGTCAGTTGTTTATTGATTACATACACCTTATCCTTATGCCCAAAGTAGATATCTACATCCTTGATCAAGAATGTGTTAAAAAATTCCAACATTACTTCAAGCATCGGTGCTTCCCATCCCATCATAAACAAAGGAACAAGCCCTACTTTAAAAGCCCAATTTTCTTATGTAGCAATATCCTTCCAGTTCTCTATCTGTTCTACATGTTTGTCATAGTTTTGTTTCATTTGTGTCCACATGAAACATTTAGGGTCTGGAATTTTAATACCTTTCTCTAGAAGTGTAACTCTATCCAAGATTGTGTGTTTTCTTTTTGCTATCACTTCTGCTTCCACTTCATGTTGCTCCATCTCCATCACCTTTCATTGTGCTTCTACCATTATCTGCACCTCTATGGCTTATTATACTTTCAACTACACTTTTGTGAATAGTTGTTTTTCTTGCGCAACAACATTTTCCTCCCTTGTGTCCTTCTGCACTATCTATGCCTCCACAAAATGATGTTCTTTAGCTTTGTCTTCCTTCGATTCTTCAATGCACACCGAATCTATTAATGTAGCTTTTGGTCCTGTTTGCTCTCTTACATGCCAACGTCATTTGCTTTTGCGCAAAAACTCAACCATAGATGTTCCAGTTGTGTTTATGTTTTCAATTATCGTCTACGCAATTTGTATCTTTTCATTATATGCCTTCCCTTTTGCACCTTTTGAAATTGATGATGAATGCAGTGACAACCTTACAACCAATGGCTAAATATTCAACATTCCTTTTCTCTCTACTCTTTTCAACTCCTCTTTTACTTTTGTTCTTTTCAACAATTCATCTTCCTCCTCTTGCTTTTGTTTATGCTCACTTTTCTATGTTTCCTTTTCCCTTGCTATTTTTTATAGTTTTTCAATTGCACACTCTACACTCGTATTGTTGTGAACTCCAAAAATTCAAAAACACACACAACTTCCACCAACAAACGCAAACTGTTTTCAATGGTTACCCCATTTTTTCATGTCCTTGAACATCTTGCCCATCATTTTTTTTTCCATTTGTTTACCATCTTTTAATTAACGCATGATCCTCGAAATTAATATGGCCCATCACTACAATTTATGTGTCCCTTGTACAACCACATGGAAGCACTTAACATCCTCATTATGAGTGAACATCACAGATTTCATCTTTTGATTACTCCACATTTGTAATCTCCTTACATTATTTGTATTGACTCCACTTCATTCACCTTGTACCCCTTCTACAAATTGTGCCCATTTATCAGTTGATTGTGAGAACACATCTATTGATTATGCCTATTTCTCTACTAACTATGCCCATAATTTTGATTTTTGTGCAAATACTCTTGATGACCAAAGGAATACTGCTATTGATTCAACCGATACTCCTCACATATCATCTTTAGATCTCTGCATCCCAAATCCCATATTATTACAATTATTACCCATTTGTAAATTGAAAATAAAAATTATGTTCACCGTTGGATCTATGATCTATTATTTATCTTCATCATTCTTCATTTGTGGTTTTTGTATTTCACATCTTTCATCATCCTCCTTTGTGTTAGAATTCGCCTCCTAAATTCCACCTACACTCTTTTCCCAATATATTAGCATCTATTATTCTTTTTTCTAGACTTCAGATTCCATGTATATATAAGGTTTGAACTTATTCATGTTGACCAACATAGGGTTAGTTTCAAACTTCTCAATGGTCACCAATAACATAATGTTATTTGGCAACACATACTGTACTATGTACAGTCTAAACCATTTCCTCATAAACTTCCCTAGGTGTGACTTATTGCCCTTTGGAAACCACAAAACATAGTCACCAAAATTAAACAATTTTTTAAAATTCTTTTGTTGATTCCATAATGTTCTATTCCACTTCTAAATTCCTTCAGTTTCTATAGCTTGCACTCTAGTTTCCTACACTTCTCAAGCTTTGTAATTATGTTAATTAAAACTTTCATTGGAATATTGTCTCTTTCATTTCCACCAACAACTAAAATGATGTACTTTGTGGGCACTAATGGATGTAATCCATACACTAATTGATATGGTGTGTACCATGTTGCTACTTTGTATATAGTTTTATATGAAAATAACACTGTAGATAGATGTTCATCCCAATCTGTTCTATTTTCACTAACTAACTTGATCAACAGTGTCCCAAATACCTTGCTAATAAACTCAACTTGCCCATTCCCCTGAGGATAATAAGTTGTAGAACTCACATGTTCCATCATAAAATGATTTGTCAAATATTTGATGGCATCATTAATAAAATGAACTCCCTAATCTATGTGACTACAGTAAATGGATATCCAAACCTAGTTAATATGCATTCATACAAAAAATTTACTCTAACTGCTGTTATATTAGTTCTCAATGCTAATATAACATAAGCATAATCTATGGCAACAAAAATATATTTGTTCCCTGTTTATCTCCCTACTAGCTTAAGTGGCCCCACAAAATTAAGTCCCCATTTCATAAATGGTTCCTTTGGAAGACTTGTGACTAGCATAGTAAGACTTTGAATTATTAATCCTCTTGTTCTTTGACATGCATCATAAGATCTGCAATAATCATGCACATCCCTATACTTAGTTGGCCACTAATATCCAACATCCAATATCTTTTTTTATGTTAATCCCGTTACAAATGCCCTCCTTAAGGTCCTTCATGTAGTTCTTTCATCACAATTTGTGCTTTTGTTGTTGTCAAACATTGTCGCAATTTGTTATCTTGGCCCATTTTGACAATTCACCATTCTTTAGTGTAAAAGGTTTTGTTCTCTTGACTAATCTCTGCTTTTGTTACACCGATAATGTACCTTCAATCTATCATGTTTTCAAAAATTCTTTTACATCATTTAGCCATTCAAGCCTTATATAAAAAAAATTTGCATTTGTGGTTTGATTAGGCACACTTGTGGGTTCTATATTATCCGATAATCTTAACAATGCATCCACAATTACATGAATTATGCGTAGCTTATACACTATTGTGAAACATATTCGAGGAACAATAACAACCATTTAGTTATTCTCCTTAAAACTTATGATTTGTTGACCAAATCGACCAATGCATTATGATCTACATAAAAAAAACAATTATTGCCCAACAAATAGCGTTTGAATTTGTGCAAAGAAAAAATCATTGCTAAAGCTTCTTTATTTGTTATGTTATAATTATGTTCTACTTTGTTCAGAAACCTAGAAGCATACACTATTGGTTGATCACTTTTCCCTATTACGTTCTAAAACAACATAGCCCCTAAGCTAATAAAAACGTATCTATATGGATATGAAATTCCACCTGCCAATTTGGTGATATCAGTATCGGTTCTTCAATATACTTATATTTTAAAAATTCTTAGGCCTTTTGACATTCCTCTATCCAAAGAAAAGTTTGTGTCTTTCTAGTCAATTTAGTGATAGGTGCCAAATAGCAACAAATTTTTTTATAAAACATCTATAAAACTATGCCATCCCATCGAATACTTGAATTTGCTAAGGATTCTTAAGTGGTGGCATGTTTACTATTGCTTGGATTTTCTTTGGATTTGGTAGTTTCCGTTCCTTGGAAACAATAAAACCCAAGATCATCCCTAAAAATACCATAAATGCACACTTGTTTAGATTTAGACTAATGCCATATTTTCTGCACTTTTGAAAACACAGTTTAAGCTTCTACAAATGACTCTCCATGTCACTATACACCATAAAATCATCATAAAATATTTTCATAAAATTGTCGAAATATCCTTTGAATGTTTTGGTCATGGCTTTTTGATATGTTGGAGGTCCATTTTTAACTCCAAACGACATCACCTTCCATATAAACCCCCCCTAATCTATAACAAATGCAGTCTTGTATCTATCCTCTAAAGCTATAAATATTTTATGATATCTTGAATATCCATCTAAGAAGGAATATGCCTCATACCCTACTATTATGTTCAACATTTAATCTATGAAAGGTAGTGGGTATGGGTCCCTTTTTGTGGCTGCATTTAGTTTTCTGAAATCTATACAAATTTTCAACTTGCCATTTTTCTTGGGTACTACTACTATGGGTGATGACCATGTAACTTTTTTTATAGATTCAATGAATCTAGCTGCTAACTTATCTATATCTTTGACCACTGTAGCATAATTTGGATTTAATATGTACTTGGCTTAATGTACCAGCAGTATAGTAATGTCTAACTCAATTATGTGTTGTGCTAGATCTATTGGAATCCCTTTCAAATCTTTGTATGTCCATGCAAAAACATCTTTGAATTCCTTCAACATTTGTTCCACTTCTAACACCTTGCCTATTTTCAATTGTGCATTAATCTTCATAATTTGGGTTTTGCATCAGTTCCCAAATTGAATTTCATTAATTGTTGATCTTTAGTTAATGCACATCCAACTATTTACAATCCATGTGCTTTGATGTTTGTTGGAGTTTCATCAGATACAACACTCCTCGGTTAATGTTTATAGTACGTCTCTAGACACACCTTATCCTTTAGAATTACTTTTGGCTCATATCTGTTCCTAGGTATTTTCTTTTCTATGCTTTGTACTTTAAATCCCTATTATGAAATACTAGTTTTCACATCTGTATCCATGATCCCCACATCTGCGATTTTCATAAATTGAATTGTCTTGTGTAAACTTATTATTCCTATGAAGAACAATTTTGGCTTTGTAGCAAAGATGATATTTTCTTTTTCATCTATGATGCCATTTTGATAATCATAGCATACTAACACTTCTGGTCTTCTTACTTCACTTCCCAAATGTTTGGTAATTGTAATTTTTCTGATTGTCCCATTCCCTTGTATGGTAATAGTGTTATTTCCCCTCTCATGTGCTACTTTAGCATCCCTTAACCATGGTCTCCCCAACAACATGGAATAACTAGAATCTACCACACTATTCTAAAGTACAAGAAATGTAGTTATGTAAGGAATGCCATGAACATATATCTTCAAATCTATGATCAACCCTACTGGTTTTATGGTTGTTTGATTTGCCATCTTTAGATTATATGGTGTAGATTTAGGCTTTGGAAGCCCTAACCTCAATCTCAACTATTCTGTGATAATATTAACTTCAAAACCTCCATCCAACAACACATCCTCTATTGTATTCTTCCCAATCTAGACTTGGATAACTGTCATATGATTATCTATTGCTACAACAACTATCCTTACGTCTGGTACTAAATAACCAACTTATTTATCTATGGTTGTTTCATTTGCATTTTGAGTTTTTTTTTGTTTTAGTTTTTGCCAAAGATATTTCTTTAGCTCAGGAGCTATTTTAAACAATTGTCCTAAGTTCAAAATATAACTTGTTTCTAGCATCTACTTACCAATGTCCAAAAAAATTTCTTCTACTATGATTGGTTTCCTTTGTGAATTCACTATTTCTTCATATTTCTATGAATCCACAAAAGTAGTATTTGGCATACCCGACCAGGTTGTGTTCCATCCCTCCATGGATGTGGATGGCCTTTTCGTCTAGGTTTGTGTTTTCTGAATCTGTTGAATTGTCTCCACCATTGACTGTTTCAACCATTCTTCTTTTCCTTAATCAACAACATTCTTTGCTTTTCTTGGTTCTCTATCCTTGAACACATGTTCTTCAGTTACTTTATTTCTTGTGTTAACATTAACATCCACCACATTCACATTCACAATGACTGTTTGTGTTTCAGTAATAGGTTGAACCTTTGTTATTGTCAGATTTTCCATGAAACATTTTATGCATCTCAACAAACTTTGGAAAATCTATCATTTTATGTCCATTCAAACCAAACATGTGACATGCATATGAAGATGTCTTCTATGTTTTTTGATTTGGTTGTGCCACTTTTGTGGTTACCATCGTGGTTTGTTCTTTTTTCTTTCTGCATGTCTCTGCATTATGATTTGTCATCCCACAATTTGTGCAATGTTTGTCAGTGTTCCCTGTATTACTTTGTGTTTTTGCCGGTAAGGCCTATTTGATACTCTATGGCATTTATAGTGCACTCGCTTCTACAGTAGTCATACCTTCTTCACACAACATTGCTACCTCCTTATGTTATTGTAATGTTGACCACTTCATCCCTGCAGTCACAATTTCAAGGTATGATTACAAACCCGCTTTAAACATAGTACTTAGAAAATTATTTGTGGTTGGTACTTATAAACCATGAGCCAACTTCTAAATCCACTCATACTAAACTTCCACCTTCTCACTCTTTTATTGTTTCATGTTCTTTAGTTCCATGTATATTTGCTCATCATTCTAAGTCTTCCGATGATGTCTGCAAAATGCATGTGTAAGTTCCGAAAAAATATAGTCAAGAAATTTTAACATGTAATTGTGGCATTAGTTCAATGTTATATTTCTTAGTGTATAGTTAAACACCTTGATGATATACTTTTTAGAAGTCTCTACATTTGCTTTTGCTATAGAGTTGAACATTTTGACATGAACATCTGGAATAACATTTTTTTTCAAATTAGGATGCTTAAGAGCTACCCTATTTGGCCTAACATAATGGCCATCTTTGTGATAAAAAATTAGTGCAGTTACAACAAGTGGTTTTCGATATCCTCCTCTTGAATGCACGACGTCTGCACCTCTACACTCTCTAACAGCCATTGAACTCATAAGTGGTTGATTTGCAGTCCTGTTCACATGAATAATTATTATCGAATCAATAAACACCATTTGAAATATGCCAACAACTCCAATAGCAATTGTTGGTAGTGTTGAACTTCGACTCAAATTCCTTACTCCTGAAACTCCACCTAGTCCACTACCCAATTTTGACCCCCTTTTGACAATATCTATGCTGGGTGCAACAACCATTTCCACTCCTCTAATTATTATACCTACACCAAGTGATTAAGTAACTCCTATTCCAAGATGTTGGTTTTGGGTTTTAATAACTACCACTTTTAACACTATTGGTGGAGATGTGTTGATGTGGGATCGACAACATTCCATTCTATAGTTACCCATTAATATCCATTTTGATGCAATATGTGGATGTGAATATCCCTCTGGTTTTTTACTCTTGGTCTAAATAGATGAACAAATATGTCGACTATGTGGTCCCAATTGGCTTCCCAATTCCATGCCTTTAAATTTGTTTTGGATTATAGGAATTCTTGATTCATGTTCCTATGGTTGATCCATTAATGTTTTTGGCGCATTCTGTAACTCCACATGCCTAGCAATACTTGCTCTGATGTGAAAAGGCACAAGAGGACAATCCATGATTACATGTCCTTCTTCCTCACAAAATGCACAGACCTTTGAAAGTGACTTAATCATCTCCGAATCCATAGATTCACGATCCCATGTTTTGAATGTGTGCCTTGTTTGATCCAACTCTAAATTCCTTTGATGTGAGTATGACTGGGATACTTCATCCAACGCATTCACCTATGCCTTTGCATACTCAGATGAACTTGGGTAATTTTCCTTAGTCTCCTCAAACACATCAACATTGGTGTTTTCATCCACCTCCCAGTGTTCCATTGGTTCATAGTAATCTAGAGATGCAGATTAATACAGAAACCTAGGTTATATACCTTTTGCAACATCTCTCCTTCGGCTAGTCACCGACTTTGGACTTGAAATTTTTTGTGATTGATTAGGTACTACAAAAGTCTTTGCTCCATTTTGATCTCTACGATTTTGAACCACTGATTGCGATTGAGAAGTATATTGCATCCGCTCATTCAAATGAATACTTTATTACATCTCTTTTCGTGGAGATGGTCGTTTGGAAATATGCCTTCTTTGAAGACCCCCAATCCATATGTCCCCCCATACCACTTCTTGTGGTAGAAACAACCCGTGCTTGTAAGCCTTTCCTCTATTCTCAGCACTCATCTATCCAACATCAAATTCCAATATGGGGTTTTTGTAAAGCTTTACATACTCCTTTCCATTTTCAAAATTGTCTTTTGTTTTATTTTCAATAACTTGCCGATTTGCCTCCAAGTCCAATTGTCATTGGAAACTTTAGGTCACCATCTAATTCATCTTGTTTCATAATTTTTCGTCTTAAAAATCTGTAGATCGTTCTGCAGTCATTACGACATCAACCATGTAAACCTTTGATATTTTCTAACATACCCCTAAAAATTATGAATTGAATAAAATAAACAACATTATTCATATGGACACTCACATCTATAATATACAACAAAATTTGTAAAAAACCTTAACATTATTGAAAGAAATACACTGGAAAAAAAACATGTATTTTCGACTAATCTTTGCAACTACATTTTAGTTACAAGCAACATTTTGCAACTACAATATCTTTAATCATCTAAAACAAGTTACATGTGATAAATTAGTTGCAAATGACAAATGAAAGAAAAAGTCAACAAATACAAATTCATCCTTTGATTCCATTGTATATGTATTATCATATGCGACTAAGATACAACTATTTTGGTCACAATTGAAGGTAAATGATGTGCTGCAACGTGTTTTAATATTTGATTATAAAAAATATAAAAAATATTATTATTTTGAAATAATCTAAAATGTTCAATTCAAATGTTTAGATGATATTATATTATGACACGTGGCCCAATGAAAATATGCCACGTGACATTAAAAAATAATATTAATATTAATATTAAGTTGATATGTACCTAGGTAAGTACATAAATAGGTGCCTACAAACCTAGGCTACATACCTACCTACCTATTTAGGTAAAAAAGTAAGTAGGTAGGTTCTACCTTCCTAAGTTAAATACATATTCATATAAGTAGGTACTTAAATAGTTCAGTACATAGGTCAACCTAAGTGGGTAGGTCAAACTAGGTACCTACTTAACTAGGTAGATAAATAGGTTAGGGAAGAAAGTACTTTAGAATTGTGCATAATTTGTTTTTTTGTTTCGAACTAAGCTTTTTGATTAGTTCATCCCATGTGCACAAATTTCTTAAATGTGAAATTAAATGACCACACCACCTTGTTTATACAATGTTAAAAACAAGAATGGAGAATAAACAATATGGGATAAATTTTGAAATTACAACTTCATCATAAGCTAAGTTTTATTCCAAAACTTTTTTCATGCCTTATTTTTTTAGTTTTTAGATTTTTAAATAATTCAAATACATGGTTCACTAGATAATTAGATAATCATTTAATTAATAATGATTAAATTTACATATATTTAAATTATAAACTATACACTATAAATATTAATTATTCATTATCAATTAATTAAATAAGTAATAACTTCTTAATATTTAACAAACTAGCTATCTAGTTACTCACAATTTATTAATATATCACTCATAGATAATTAAATAACTAAAATAATTTTAAATTTTTATTAATTTTTGGCATTTGATAAAATTATAAATAATATAAGTAATGTAAACTAATTTAATGACTATAACTTGAAAATTATTTATTCTAAACTTTTATTTTAAAATTGTAAAGAATGAATTAACAATTGTTATTAAAAAGTAATTTTACACAAATTTTTAAATAAATATTATTCAACTATTACATTACTCACTATATAATACATTTATCTTTGTAAAAAAAACATTCTTTTGGTAATTATTAACTATGAATACAATAATTTGTTAAACATACCATTATTTATCATAATTACTGTAAAATTACTATAAAATATTTCACATAGATTAATAATCACAGATTTTTTTTAATGAAAAAACACTATATAATAATTTGTGAAATTAAATTACTAAAATAGTTATTTTAACTACACTATAATTTTTACAAAATTTTAATTCAGGTTTGAAATTATAAGTTACAGATTGCGAATAATTATGTTCAATTAGAAAATAATTATGCCATACTAATTTGTTTTTATCTGAAGTAAGTACAATGATTTTAAAGTAATGTGACATTAATTTAATTAATTAATTTCTTCTAATATAAGAAATATATATATATAATATACAAATCTATGTTATAAAAAAATTATTTAGTGTAACTTATATTAATAAAAATAATCATTTATAATTATTTATAAAAGTGATTTATTATGGATAACACTAATAGAAAAAACCCTTAAAACTGAATCAAATAATGTTTTTGAAGTTAAATAACAAATTTCAGAATTGAAATGTCAGTTTCAGATTCAAATAATAATATTCAAAATTAAAGACTCAATTAATAATTTTCTGAATTGAAATATTAATTTCGATAATCCAAAATAATAATTTGGAATTCAAATTTCAACTTTCAAGTCAAATAATTTCTTAAAATTTAAATTTAAAACTTCAGAATTCAAATATCAAATTTCAAGTTCAAATAAAAACATTTAAAATGTCAATTTTTTAACTTAGTTAAATTTTTTGAATTGAAATACTAATTTTTAGATTTGAAAATAATAATTTAGACTTCAAATATCAGTTTTTAAATCAAATAAGTTTTTTGAATTTAAATAAAAACTATTGGAATTAAAATGTCAATTTTCAGATTCAAATAACAATATTCAAAATTGAAATGTCCATTTTAAAACTTAATTAATAATTTTCAGACTTCAAGTATTAATTTGAAAATCCAAAATAATAATTTGGAATTGAAATTTAAAGTTCAAATGAAATGATTATTAAAATTTAAATGCAAAATTTTCAGAATTGAAATATAAATTCTCATATTCAAATAGAAATATTCAAAAGAAAAATCCTCATTTTTATAATCAATTAGTAATTTTCTGAATTGAAATACTAATTTTTGGATTAAAAAATAGTAATTTAGAATTCAAATATCAATTTTAAGATTAAATAAGCTTTTTGAGTTTAAATAAAAATATCATATTCAAATCAAAAATGTCAAATTCAAATAATATTTTAAACAATTGAAATAATAATTTTCAGATTTGAATAACAAATTTCAAAGTTCAAATATTAATTTTGAGATTCATTATATGAACAATATACATACGTATGCATATTATATATATAATTTTAATATATACATTAAAAGACACCCGTGTGTCATTGTAAAATATCTTTAGGATGCAACTAATTTGGTGATTATTGTGACTAATGGAACATATCAACTTGTTAATGGATGAAAATAAATGTAAAATTGATCCAACCATTAGGATGAAACTTTTAATAGTTTCATCATAGTTGTGAGAATGATCAAAATAATTGAAATTTTGTCTTGTAGTTGCAAATATTCCCACATCTAATTGCAAACGACTATAAGTTACATGTGGAGTGGTTACATTTTGGCTGATTTCTACTAGTGAAAAACAGAAAAAAAAAATTCCTTCATAAGATGGTCACCATATAATATAAGTGAAATTTCAATTCCTACAAAATATTTCACACTATTATAACAACATATTTACATTTCATATGCATATGTTTATTATTTCTATCTTAAGTTTCAACAAACTGAACAATAAAATTCATTCTAACATCATATTCATAGTTATTGCATATAACCAAAATCTTCATTTTAGAATATATTATAAAAAACTCCAAGAACAATATTACAATTCATTACATCATAATCTAGCACTACAAAAAATTCGCACAAAAACTGAACATAGAATTCATTGTAAAAGTCTATGCTTCTTTGTATAATTGAAAACATCAATCCAAATTATAACATAATCCCATGTTTTGTTGAAAGAAATCCCAAAACAACACTTAAAATTTATGTTATATCAAAACAAAATCTATGGTTTTCTACTACAAGTACCTCCAACTCCTCCTATTCTTCTCGAAAACTCCCTGTCTCATCTTATCCTCTTTTTGTTCTCTAGAACCCCCCCCTTTTGAACATCCCAAGTCACATCATTATGATCCAAACAAGAATTCGAAATTCAAATTAATAAAGTTCCTTGATTAGTCCCTATCTTAATTGTTTTGTTCATCCCAAATCACATACTCATCTTACCCCCTTAATAGTCACAATTTGAACCAAGTTCAGCATCTTACAACACATAAATATAGCATGGCAATGCACAATAAGTAGGATAAAATATCAAGTTGTTACCTCCTTGCATGCAATAATCAAAAGTATTACCGTATTCATGTAAAAAATGGATATTAAAGCCTACAAAAGGATTATAATTAGAAAAGATTAGAGTTATTTGTATTCACACAATAACATGAGGTATTTGGACATTATTATTACATAATGCAATCCTCTCCAAAATGATTTCCACTATGGTGGCAATGAACATTATAGGTCAATGCTATTACAATTGAGTTGACGTATGTAAAGGAATATCAATGAAAAATTGTGCAATTGTTTCTTAGAATTGTTCATCACTTTAATGTGTTTACTTCCTACATGTGGCAAAGGCAAGGCCTAGAACATACTTCCTTGAAATAATATAATGAAGGTTATAGAAATGTGAGCTAGATTTTGGATGACCATCAATGACATAGATGTAACACCCAAAGCCTATATATGAACAAAAAAAAATTTGTTAGAAATAATTGAAGTTTGAAGGCAAGCATTTGTTACTTCACATCTTAACATTTTGCAAAAGCACCATGTTCTCAAGGATAATTTGAATGATGAAATTGGAAATGCTAACAAAGTATTTCAAAAATACATTAACCCTAAGCAATTTTTGGCTTTTACAATAGTTATAAAACATGCACATAAAACCCAATAGCACATGAGTAATATTAAATATAAATTTGACTACGGGATTTGGTCTACTTGTCTTATATCTAGCTCCTACATCAAAATCTCAACGCATTTTTGTGTTTATTCCTTTCATTGTCTTTTTTACCACTTTCAAGTCTACCTTGGTCAAGTAGTTTTTTCCATCTACACCACCATAATTACCTTTATCCCACATTTCAATGTAAGTTTATAAAAGGTTCATTAACTAATGTCAATCCTTACACTACACCAAAACATGGAAAATATGATTACATAAGTGACTGACATTTTAGTCTTAAACCATATATATGATTAGCCATGACTACATGATTGCTAATCCATATGGCTTTGTGGTATTTACCACTAGTCACAAAAAATGGTGTAGTCGTAAATGCCACTTGCGACTATGTCCTCCATGATTGTAGGACAGTTTCAATGGTCAAAATTTAATTTTAAAATAAAATTGTAATTTATTTTGATTATGTTTGTTGCCACGTGGTAACCTAGGATGAATTGAAGATTTTATTAACCATTTATGAGTTGACATGTGGCAATTTATAATAATGAAATTATTTTTCCTACCCATGTCATGTGGTAGTCAACTTTTAGTCAAATAATGACATTTGGGACCTAGCCTAGGCCACCTATAAGCTAGGAGCCCTATGCTAGGCACCTTAAACTAGGTGACTAAACCTACATGCTAAGTTAGGGTAAGCAACTTAACTTAGGTTTAAAAATAACTTAAATTCTGCTAGCCACCTAACCTCTTTTTAAGAAAACTATTTCATTTATATTCTCATAGGAACTTAGGGTTGAAAGTAAAAGGATTTGAACCCCTCACCTCCATTTTGAAGGGCAAAGTTTTTGCCATTACACCACCACATTTTTTTTGTAACAAATGGAATTATCACAAAGATATAAATAATATTTTTTTCTAACCTACATTAACCTATGTTTCCTTAGGTTGACATAGACAACCCAACAATCTAGCTTAGGCTTTCATAGGCTATTTTAAACAAATCTAGGTCTTCTTACGCTAAACCTAGGTAACCTAGTTTGGTGCAAATGGGATAACATAAGTCGCACCTACCTGTTTTTAGGACTATTTTTGGGGAATATTCTTTAAAATCCCAAAAGTCTTCAAAAAAAATTCAAATTATATATATATATATATATAT